>JABLTH010064038.1_pt1 | contig 44501 bp, 17 predicted proteins | sample 7875711 | NCBI WGS metagenome assembly JABLTH01 (sample SAMN14941262, study PRJNA633318) | bioreactor metagenome | isolation source: bioreactor | place: China | collected 2019-03-05 | reverse complement strand
GTCTCCCCGCGATCATTGCTATTTCCATCACGCCGCCCGCCCCGGTATCCCTTCCCGCTCACATCTATCGCGCTGGTCGCATCCACAAAAACCCGCTTCGCCGTAATGCGCACGCCGTTTGTTTGAGCAACCGAATGGGTCAAAATACTGCCGGTCAGAATCTGCAACGAATCGTTCACCACGATCGGATCATCTACGATTGCGCGAGCGTTGTTCCGAATGATGATGTGATCGAAGGTGAACTCGTTCGGAATCGGAAGCGCCGTAAACGGGCTCGCCACGCCCTGCCCATCCACCACCAGCGTCGAGTTGGATGCGCTGAAGTCGAAGAAAAAGACGGTGCCATTCCCGCCATCCGCCACACTGCCATCTCCTCCGATAGCGCGGATCAACGCGGAATCTTTCGTCGCCATATCGAGGTAGTGGATGGCCACGCGCCCACCGCCACCCGCCACTTCGTACGCGCCACCATTTGCCTCCACCCACCCGCGACCTGAAAGCGTTCGTGTGATGATGTAAACGGAGCCGCCCGATCCGCTGCCGGAGTACCCTCCACTGCCGTTATTTCCATTGGCTCGAATCGCGCCATCCGCAGCCACATTGATCACATTGAGCGCAATCCGCCCGCCGCCATTGCCACCCGAAACAAAGGCATCGCCACGGCTCGATCCGCCCGACCCCAGATCAATCGGCGTCACAATGCTCCCATACGGCGGATTCGGCGTGCCATCCGTAAATCCGCCCGCGCCGCCATAACTTCCGCCAGAGTGCACAGAGGAGCCGGGCGAATTGCTCGCCGTTCGTCCCTGATTCCCCGCGTTGTCCACACGCCAGCCGCCCAGATACCCAATTCCCGTCACATCCACCGCCGCATTGGAATCCACGGCGATCGTCCACGCCGTCAAGTTGAACATCGGCTCGTTCGAAGTCGTCGCGCCCGCGTGCGTGATTCGTCCCGTTCCCAACAAATCCACATTCAGGAACGTGTGGTTGCCCTCCAGCGTGACGACCGCATTCGAAATGCGGAGATTCGCGTTATCCAATGACATATTCGTCGCGGCGATGAACACGGAACTGGTCACGCTGATCCAGGCCGTGCCCGCATTGAAATTCGTCGCCCCGTCAAAGCCGTTCGTCGGCGCGATTTCGCGATTGTCGTGCGTATCCACGCCCACCGTGTAGAACTCGTAGCGCCCGTCGCCGCCCATCCGCGTGGAGTCGAAAACAATTGTTCCATTCGTTCCGCTCTGCGGCCAATAGCGCCCAAGAATATTGGTCGGGCCGCCGGTCTCGGTATAGAGATTGAACGTTCCGATGCCGTCGCGCCTGAAATACAACTGCACATACTTCAAGTCCGACAACCCGCTCCAGACGGTGTAGTTCACAAGCGCGGTCGCCCCGTTCGGTGGCGCGATCGCCGTCACAAACGTTTCCGGCGCGGTGATGTCCGCATCCGTCAATTCAATCTGCACCGGCGACGACGTCACCGTATTTCCGGCCGTGTCCCGCGCGGTGCCGAAGATATACAACTCCGGCTGTGGCGGGGACTGCGGCACAACGAAGCTGAACGTCACATTTGTGGCCGGCGCCGGCGTGACGGAGCGGGAGTCCGACTGATTCAATGCGCCCGAAGTGAAATAACCCGCCTGACTCACGCCGATATTGTCGCTCGCGGCCACCACCACGGTCACCGTCTGACCCGAATTGAACTTCGCTCCATTGGTCGGCGAAAGCAGCGTCGCCTGCGGAGCCGTGAGGTCGGCGACATTCACCGTCACCGTCTTCGGCGTCGAAGTCAGTCCCGCAATATCCTGCGCCCAAACCGTCGCCACAAAAGTCCCGCCCAGCATCGCATTTGTTGGAACCGTGAAATCAAACGAGCGCGTGGTGTCCGACGCCGCCGGGCTGATCTGCCGCTGGTCCGCATAGCTCACCACGCCGGTCACCACGAGATACAACCGGACAACGCCCGCCAGCGGATCCTGCGCCCGCACCATCACGCTCAACGGCGCGCCGGGCTGAACGGTCGAATTGTTCGGCGGATTCAGAAGGTCCACAACCGGCGCGGGATTGTTCCCCGTCACCACCGACACCGGCACCGCCACCGGCGGCAGATTGCTTGCGCTGACATAAACCTGCGCATTCCCATCCGCCAGCGCCGCGACCAGTCCCGTGTTCCCGACAGAAATCACCGACGGGTCCGAATTCGCGAACTGCACGCCACTCAACGTGGGCGACACACTGCCATCGCTGAACTGCCCCACCACCGTCAAACTCGCCGTCTCACCCGTATAAACCAACACCACACTCGCCGGCGCGACCGCGATATTCGTGATGACCGTGATATCCACCGTCACCGCGCAACGCCCCGTCACCACCCCGAACGTCGCGGTGATATCCGCGCGCCCATTGGCCAGCGCGGCCACCTTGCCGGCCGAGTTGACCGAAGCCACGGCGGAATTCGTCGAAAGATACGCAGCCCGCCCGGTGAGGTTTGAAGTGCCGCCGCCGGCCAACTGGCCCAGCACAGAAAGCTGTTGCACTTGATTTTCAGCCGTGAACAGTCGCGTCGCGGGCGACACCACGAGGTTCGTAACCACCGGCGGCGTCGGCACGACCACGATGGTCGGGGCGCTAGGCACACCGGAATTATTCGGGTCCGTTGCCGTCAACTTCAGCACATCGCCGCCATCCGCCGCGATGGATGCAAGATAATTTCCTGACAGATTCGCATCCACCGTAATTCGCAAGCCGCGATTCGCGTTCAACACATCAATCTTCGCGCTGCCGACGCTGCTCCCGCCAACAAACGTGACGCCATCCTGCGGCTCATCCAATCGCGTCACCGAGGGGGGCGCGGGCGGCGGACCGGGCGGCACGGGCACGATGTCAAATTGCAGGCGCGACGGCGGCGCCACCGGATTGTTCGCGCGGCCCAGCTTGTTGCTCGCGAGCAAAATCACCTCATGCGAGCCGACCGAAAGGTTCGACGCCGCGACGAAGAACGGCTGTGTATTCGTGGCCAGCAACGGACCGCCCACCGCATCCAGGAAAAACTGCACCGAAGTGATTTCCACCGTGTCCGTCACGATGCCGCTGATGGCGAACATCGCGTTCGTGAAATACTGCGCACCGTTCACAAGGCTGCCGAAACTGACCACCGGCTCGCTGCTGTTCGTGATCAGATTGAACACAAAATAATCCGTGCCCGTCTGCGCCAACGCATCCACCGCATCCGCGCGAACCGTGTGAATGTTGAGCGCCAGACTGAACGTGCCGAGCGAGGTCGCATAAGGCGGCAGGAACATCGTTGCGAAAGCATTGGTCGCGCCATCCACATAATAATTCACGCGCCGCACACCGCCAGAAAGAGTCACAGGCGCGAGCGGAACCGAAACGCCGTAGAGCACATCGTTCGTCGGATCGGGCGGCAGCACAATCAAAGGCGGGCCCGCCCACGTCGCAATCACCGCGGCAATCGTTGCCTCCTGCACATTCCCGCGCCGGTCCTCAACGGAAGCCTTGAAGAGGTAATCATGCCCCGGCGCCAAATTCGCCGAATCCACGCTGAACGTCACCGGCAAATCGCCCGGCGTGAAAATCGTCTTACTATCCACGCGTTCAAACAAGCCCGTCCCGATCGTCGTATCCTTCACATACAACTCAACCAATCCGATTCCACTCCCCGCATCCGCGGCGTAAACGCGAATGGGAATCACCTGTCCGGGCATCACATAATTCGGGTTCACCGGCGGCAGAACCGAAAGATTCACCTGCGGCGGATCGTTATCGTTCACCGAACTCGTCGTGCGGAACTTGCTCACCCATTCGGCATAAAGCGGATTCCCGTCCTGATCTTTGATATCCGGAGTCAACCGCACGCTGTATTCGGTGTTGTCATCCAGCAAATACGGCGGCTCATTGCGCTGCCACACCGCGATCGTCCGGTCAAACAGCGCCTGCGTCCTCAACTGACCGGGCAGCAGGCGGCCTGAAGAATCAAATACGTTGAACGAACCATTCGTGCCGGTCGTGATGGTGTTGGTCTGCATGTTCTCGCTGAAAAATGCCGTAACCGGCGCGTTCACGCTCACGCCCAGTTGATTGTTATCCGGTACAACGGCCACATCCGGAATGCCGTTCGATGCGCCGCGCGACGGCGGATAATGCCCCGTGAGGCAGCCGATATAACCCACGTTCACCTGCAGGTTGATATTCTGATCGGAAATTCCGAGGCACGACGTAATCGGACCGCTGCGCAACGGCACGATCGTATAGCTCTGGCTCGCCGTTTCGCCCGGCAGGATGTGTCCGAGTTTCCGCGTCACCGGGCCCGGCGTGTTCGAGCACACCACTTCATTCACGTTCGTTTGGAAATTGCACTCGCGAATCAAACCGTCCAATCCCACCGCGAGATCAAACGTCGTATAAAGCGCCGGGGCCTGCCCCGTGTTCGTGATGCGCACTTTCAACTCGTACGGTGTGTTCGAAATCACCATATCGGGATGATCCACCTCCACGAGAAAACTCGGCGGCCCCTTCACCTCCACATCCGACAACGCCGCGCCATTGAACGGAATCGGATCGTCAATGCCCGGTCCCTTCACCGTGCCGCCAAAATCCACCTGAACCCGGCGCACGCCAATCTCATCACCGCGAACAATAAACTCGCGCTCCTTTTGTCCCGGCTCGCCGCCATTTCCCGGCAAGATATTTCCAAAATCAGCAATCCCATCCCCCGGCAACGTGCAGGACAACCCGCCATCTGGAAACGTCAATTGTGCCATCACATCCGACAGCGTGAAAATTCCCGACGTGTTCAAGAGCAACAACCGAACACTATAAAACTCCTTCAACGTCTTGATGCGCCCTTCAATCACCATCACACCCGGAATCTTCAGCGGCTCCGAATCCGGAGTGGAAATGGACTTCTCGAACACGATGACTTCCACATCCTGCGGTTTGGGGTTGCTGTTGCCCCCACCCCGGCCCGGATCGTTGGGAATCCGGATGTTTTCATACCCCATTTGTTCAACCTTCGGCGTCACGATGGGCACATCAATCGGAACAGGTTGTCCACCAATGGTCAGAACAATCGCAAATTGCGACACGTTGTAGTTCGCCGGATCATCAATCTTGATCACGCCCTCGTTCACCAATTCCTCGATCCGCTGAACCGGCAACGGTTCCGTGCGGATTTGCGACACCACGATGGACTGCAAGGACAACTGCGTGATCTTCAGCGTCTTCGAAATCACATTCGTCCGGCCATCCGTCGCCGTCACCGTGATCTCGTTCTGCGCATTCGCGCTCAACGGCAAATTCACATCAAACGCCCCGCCCGCATCCGGCAACTGCTGCGACGCGGACCCGGCCGGCCCGGACACGGTCACGTTGATCGCCGCCCAAGCCGGCGCCGCCAGCATCAAAACCAACAGTCGCAAGAGCCGCTTCATCAGAAGGCGACCTCCGTCATCGTGTGGCCGATGATAACACCACCCACCGCGTTGATCTGCGCGCCAAACACGGGAAATTCGATCACGCCATTCCGAAGGTAAATATTGAACGTAGTGGAAGTCTGCTGCGGCCCAAGCACCCCGGGAAAATGGAAATAGCCGTCCGAGGAAAGCCGGGCGGACACGGGGCCTTGGTCGGTGGAGATGATCGCCGTGGCATCCGACCGCATTCCGCCCGCCGCCGGAAGCGGCTTGATGGAAATGCCGAAATAGCGGACGACCACGCCGCCATCCGGCAGCGCGATGACCAGGCCGCGCTGGTTGGGCAGCATTTCAATATCCGACGGCCGGTCAAGACCTCGCATGATCTCCACCTGCTGCTCGCCGGTGGCCGGAACCATGAGGATCGAGCCGTTGTTCGTCGTCAGCCCGTTGTTGCTGATGTACACATTATTGATCAAGTCCAGCGCGAGGCCGCTGGCGGCCACGCCGCTGCCGGGAAGGAAGGAATACAAATAAACCAGCGGACCTGGTTCGCCCGGATTCTGGCCATAGGGCAGCGACGCCGCAATCTGAACGGCGTTGGTGCCCGCGAACGCGCACCGCGCAAACACAAATAAAATGACCATCGCCTTTTTCACATCTTGTCGTAATCCGGATAAACATCGCGCTTGTTGATGAACACATCCTCTTGCCACGGAGCATTCAACCGAGTCGAAGTCCCGTCAGGGTGGAACTCAATACCGCCGCAGCGCATCTTGACGGCCGTCTCGTCAGGGTAGTTTCCGTATTCGTTGTAATAGTCCACCTTCTTGATCTTGAATTTCTCTCGGATCGCCGCATCCGAACTTTCTGAAAGTTGAAGCGTGGCATGATCTTCGCCCGGCTTGCTGCGCATCCACACATCCACGTCAAATTCATCCGACGTTCCTTCGAGCAATCCGGATTTGAGATTCTGCTCAGGCGTCTTGGGCAAATGCGTAATCGGATCGGTCTTGCCCTCAATTCGGAAACGCGGGAACTCGTTGCGCACAGCCTCATCCGTGATGGCGGCAAGCCGACGCTGATACCCAAGTCGCGTTTCCACCGTCCCGCCGACCACCGCAAAGGACCGCCCCTCTTTAACTGCGATCTGCCGGAAAAATTCGTACTCGCCGGGCGTCATCTGCCCGAACTTCGAGAAGCCCGCATCCGTGCGCCACTCCAACCCTTTTCGAACCTTCGTATCAGTCGGCAACCATGCGGGCTTCGCAAAAGGACGATTCGCGCGGTACCACTGCAAGCCTCGAAGCTTGAGCATCCGCCCCACTTTCCCCGCCGCGGAATTGATGCCGCCGCCGGCGACAAGCCCGATCGCCTCCGCGCCATACTGGCCATAGAACTTGCCGCGTTCATAATCCGATATGAACTCCCAGCACTCGGCCTTGCGCAACATATCCGGCGCCAACACATGCGCCCAACCCGCCGCGATGCCATCCGGATGAAACGCCACTTTGGTCATCGTCGCGCACAGCCCGTTCCACGAATTGACCGGATGCAGAACGACATTCACCGCGCCGACCGCAAGGAAGCCCGGCGCACCGATGATGCCGCCAGCCACCGAAACCACCCCTTGCGCGCCACCAACCACCACGCCGCCGGCAAACTCTGCGGACGACATGCCGGCCGGATCCGTCAACGTCCACGGGTTGTTGCCCGCATACGTGTTGCCGTTACCCATCCCGCTCGGGTCGCCCCACGCGCCAATCGTATCGCGGCTGATGAAGCGGCCCGCCATTGGATCGAGATATCGCGTGCGGTAGAAGTAAAGGCCGGTTTCGGGATCAAACTCGCGCCCGGTGAAGAGATATGGATTGCCCACCGCCGTATGCGCGAGCGGCGCGCCGCCGCCATCCTTGAACGAAGGCTGCCCGAAGTCCCCATACGCATATTGCTCAACCACCGCGCCTGAAGCATCCGTCAGCTTCGTCACATTGTGCAGATCGTCGCCGTGATAATAATAATCCTGCCCGCCGCGCCGCATCGTGAGGCGCTCGTCAATGTAGTTGCCATAAACATACGTGGCCGTCGTCGTATGCCCCGCATTCTGCTCTTCAACAATGCGCAGCCCGTCATAAACATAGCGCGTGTCCGAGGGCGAACCCCCGCTGACCGCCTTGCGAATTCTGCGACCCGACGCGTCATAGGTGAACGAAACCACCACACCGAGCGCCGGATTCTCGAAACGCACGAGACGGTTGCGGTAATCATACGCATATAATTTTGCGCTCGGCTGCCCCGTATTGATGCCCGTCGTATTTCCATTCGCGTCATACGCGCGCTGGTCGAAAGGCGTCGCCGTATATTGGTTCACCTGGGCATCCCGCGGTTCGGGACCTGCCGCAGATCGCATGTAAATTCCGGCAGAAGGACCACCCGTGACAGACAGGCGATTCCCCGCCGCATCGAGATGGTAGGAGATCGCCTGCGGACCCGTCTTCACTGAAGCGATCATCCGGTTCACGGAATCATAGCTGTAGGCATTCGTTTCCGCCGCCGGCAGATCGGCGCGCGAGGTCTTGTTAAACGTCCGATCCCACGTGAAGCGGCGATCATCCAACGTCACGTTTGCGCCGGACGGATCGCGCACGTTCTTCACCCGCGTGACATGCTTCGTCGCGTCATACTCCACCGTCGCGCGGGTGTGGTTCGCATAATCGCGCTGAACAATGCGATTCAATCCGTCATAAACATATGTGGCAATCGGTCCTGAAGTGTCGGCGACGACAGTCAACCGGCTCATCGCATCAAACGTGTTCGTCACCATCCGCCCGCCCGGATAGAGCACCGTCTGCAAATTGCCTCGCCCGTCATACGTGTAGCCAAGCGTTTGCCCATCCTGCGTTTCCGAAATCAGTCGCGACGCCGAATCGAAACTTCGCTCTGTCACTGCCCGATTGTTTTCCGCGCGGACAGTGCGGCCCATCCCGTCATATTGGTACACCTCGTAGGTCGTGTCCGTCGCGACGCCCGAAGCGGGATAAACATCGCGCCGCACCAGGCGATCGCCCAAGTCGTATTGCATCGCCTCAACCGTGCCCACCGCATCCACATTGCTGATCACGTTATCGAGCACATCGTAGTAGGTCCTGGTCGAGCGGCCATCCGGCAGGTTGACCCTCACGACGCGCCCCTGAGAATCCACGTCATACGTCGTCGTGTTTCCATTCCCGTCTGTGCGCGAGCGCAGACGAGACGAATCGTCAAAAGTTTGCGAAAGGACGATCTGACCCGCGGGGCTGCCCGACCCCGTGCCGTCGCTGGTCAGCTCATAAATGGTCCGGAGCCGGCGACCCATTCCGTCAAATTCGTAGCGCGTCACGTTGCCGCGAGCATCCACTGTCCGGGCAACATTGTGCCGCGAATCGTAGAATATCTGATTGGTATTCCCCCCGTTATCCACCGTCTGAATCATCCGATTCAGTTTGTCATACGAGTTGGAAACCACATAAACCCGCGTCGGCCCGCCCGTCGGCGATCGCTCCGTCGAAATGATCGCCAGCTCGTTCCCGTTGGCGTCATACACGCGCTTCAGCGAATTGCTCAGCGGATCGAACGCCTCAGAAAGCCGCCCAAGACGATCATAAACCGAATGGGCCTCGGAACCCCGATCATCCACCATGCGCGCGACCAGCCCGATGTCGTTATAGAAGGTCTGCGCCACATTTTCACCCCCGCCCACCGGAGCCTGCGTCGCAGGATCGAACAACTTGACGCGCGTCTCAACCTGACGATTCATGTCGTCCATCACGAACGACATCTCGCGCTGCCGAACGTTGTTCACGCCGCCCGGCGCATCGTGCAATTCCGCATAGCAGAGAAATTGCGTCGCGTTGTTATTCGCATCGTACCGCCAAATCGAAACATTCCCCATCGAATCAGTCTCGCGCACTTTGCGGTCGAACGCGTCAAACACGCGGGTCGCCACACGGGGCGCGGCGTGCTCAAGGCCCACCGTCGTGCGCACGGCGTTGCCGTTGCGGTCATAGTCCACCTGCGTGCTCATCTGCTCCGGCGCGCCGGCGGCGTCCGTCAACCGAAACGGCAGATCGCGCTCGTCATACACCGTGCGCGAAACGTTGAACGGCTGACTCCCGCTCACCGCCGAGCCATACCGCGTCAGCAGGAGATTCCGATTCCCGTCAAATTGATATTCCACCGTCACCGTCTTGGCGGGATCCACTTCCTCAGTCTGGCGCACTTTGGTGTTCAGAATGTCGAATTCGGCCGTCGAGGTGAGCAAGGGATTCGTCGCCACGATATTCCCGAATTCGTCCATGTTCACCCGATCCGACCGAACCACGTTGCCGTTCGCGTCGAAGAAACTGTCGCTGTAATATCGAACCCCCGGCTTCACCTCGGCGGAATTTGCCCGAACCACCTCATCGAGTTGATTGAACACCGTGAGCGTGTCATTACCCCGGGGATCAATAATCCGGATCGGATTGCCGCGGGAGTCATATTCGTACGTCGTCGTAATGTTGAATCCGCCGTCATCCTGAATCGTCTGCTTCAAATACCCGTTCATGATGCCGTCCGCCGGCCCATAGAACACGAACCGATCCACGCGATGATGGCCGCTGCCGTTGTCGGGCGCAGTAATCTTCACGACACGCCCTCGCCCGTCATACTCGTATTTCTCAACGATGGATGAAATCCGCTGCACGACCTGCGTCAGATCGCCCTGCGGACTGTAGGACTTGTAGGTGTGATTCCCGCGCCCGTCCGTTATCTTCGTGGCGAAATTGAATCCGCAGCAGCCGCGCCCGTAACTCGTGTCATATTCGTAACGCTCCTCGATCACCGGCTGATCGCCCGGGGTCGCATACGAACCGGGCAGATGCCGGACCACGCGGATATTCCCGCGCGTCCGCGCGGTGACATTCGTGCTCAACTCCCCTTCATAAATCCACTCGGTAATGTTGCCGTTCGGATGAATTTCGCGCTTTTTAAGCGAATCCGCGTTCCACTCGTAGCGGGTCTCGAAATAGTCCGGATCTGTTGGCCTCAGTTTATTAATCGGACGGTTCTGCGTGTCCGTTGTGACCTGATTGTTCGCCGCCGTCCCCGTGTAAACCCGCTCGATCGTCGCCTGATTAAAAGCGTTGTAGAAATACTCCTTCACGTGCCCCACGCGATCGTTGAGAATCACGCGAATCACCGCATTCCCATTCGCCGGCGTCGGGTTCACCGGGATATAGCAAAGCTCAACCGTATCCGCAGAATCCCCCCATCGTTGTTTCACAACCCGGTCAAAATAGAGATCATCCGGATTTGAATTTGTCGCATAGGTATTCTCGAGAAACGTCTGCCCCTTCGCATCGGTCACAGTGAGCAGATTCCCGTTCAGGCGTTCATCCGCAAACCCCTTCGAATAGGTGTAGGTCACCGTCCGCCCGGACGGAAAATCGTTGCCGTTCGGCATGCCGGTGATCGCCGGAGTCCGCATGGATTTCAAATCGCCAGGATTTCCACCCGCCTCTGAAGGGCCATAATATTCATAGCGCCACGTCCGGCCGGCAAAATCAGAAATATCAGAAATGAAACCCGCCCCGTTGTAAGCAATGAAGATATCGCGATTGAGCGTATCCACAACGTGAATCAACCGGCCCAAACCATCGTAGAAAAACTGCAACCTATTCCCGTGCCGGTCCACGCTCTCTTTGATTCGCCCATCCGCCGCGGCGCCGGTAAATCCATAAAACTTCCACACGCCCTTGTCCTCGAACTCCAGCGTATAGGTGTCGTCGTTATTCTTGCTCAACTCGCGGAAAAATTCCCGAAGCGTCCAAAGATTGTTCGTTCCCGAACGCTGATATTCGTCCGACCTCGTGTGGCCGTCATTCACCACAATGCCGCCCGTGTTGGTGTTCTTCGTGATGTAGATATTATAAGAAAAATCCCAGTTGTTTCCCTGCACCGTGTTCGTGCCGATCTTCGACCGATATTTGCGCACCCAGGTGAAATCCAGACCCACCCCACGAATCGTGATATCGTTATCATCCTGGTAATATTCGCCGGAGTGGAGATAGACCGGATCAATGAACGGATTGGATTCCGATGGCGGACAATCAATCTTGATCGGCGCTCCCGGCGGACGATGCATCGGTCCCTTTTCTCGATCATTAAAAGTCCGGCGCGGCAGCGCTTCGGGAACGAGAATAAACGTGCTTCCCAGAGCATCGTGCTCCATATCCGTCGGACGCGACGAATAGGGATAGTCGGCGTAGGGCTGGCCCACGCGGCGGAAAGGGTCAAACTCCGCCATCACCGGCGCGCGCTTCACCTGGCCCGCCATCAAGTCCACGAAATACAAGTCCTGATTCGGCGCCGCGAGAAACGCCGCGGGCCCCATGTCGAGCGCGTAGGCATCCGTCGGATTCGCAAAGAACAGGTCGCGGCTGTAGTAGTTGACCTGCCCGACGTGCGTCCTTGCCCCGCTCGCGCCATTAAACCGGAAGAGACGCCCGCCGAACATCGCCTCGGAAGCTTTGTTCAGCATATAAATGTCGCCGTTCGCATCCACCGCCAGCCCCTCCTGCCCAGGATCGGCAAACTGTGTCGTGGCCAACGTTTTGTATTCACCCGTGTTCAAATCTATATCTAATATCTGTCGCTCCGCCGCCGTTCCCGATTTGTCGCTGTAATAGACGTGCCCCGTCTTGGGATTCAACTCGATGTCGCTGACCTCCACCATCGAAGCGGGCGAGCCGACATAGACCACCGTCGGATCGGAGTAGTCGCTCACCAGCATCTGCTTCGCGGCGATAAACGCGCCGACGGGATTGATTCCGTGCAGCGGCTGATTCCAAAACGGCGTCGTGTTATTCAATTCGTTGTCGCTCACCTGATCGCCGATCGTGTACAGGCGGGCGACGGTCACCGCATAAAAGGTCGAACCGTAAAACGGCTCCTGGTCAATCAACTCCAGCGTGTTCGACCCCATCCATTGCTCCTGATGAAAGCTATTCATCGCCACCAACTGCCGCCCCTCGTCAAAATTGCGGAAACGATAGAGCGAATACATATAACGACCGTCCTTCTCATCGTTCACGCTGCGCCGAAACCGAACTTTTACGCGGGGTATGCCCGGCTCGTTGGTCTGTCGCCTCGGCCCCTCAAATACCACGTGCCCCACCATCTTCGGCGTCTCTGGCACGCGCGCCGCCATCGCCAAAGCGCCCAAGGCGGCGACGATTTCCGTGCCGTAGTGACCAATCATCGGCAACGCCAGCACCCCGACGCGCATATCCGCGCTCGCAGCAACTGCGGCCAAAACTCCCGACAGCTTCGCCAAATCTGTTGCGGCATTCGCGAGCGTAAGCTCGAAAAAGTTGTTCTTCGCCTGCGACATCCCGCGCCAGTAGCTCGTCCATGCCCGCTGCGGCGGCACGTTCGACGGCGGATCCGCGTAGGCCGAGCTGACAAACGAGGGCCATTTGCGGTCCGCAAGCAAATGCCCCCGGATCGCCGGCGCGGCGCTCGCGAACTCCGCATTCGTGCCGATGGAGGCGTAGCTCAACATGCTCATCACAAACAGATAGTTCTGTACCGGATTCAGCCGCGTGGCCGGCGTAATTTCCGGCGGGCGCGGCGAAAGCGTCGGAGTCGGATTGAAAATCAAAATCGCCAACGCATTGCTCGGATTGTTCGGATCGGCCCACGCCTTGTTGATCTGCGCCTGCAACGCCTCCATCCAATCCGCCAGCGTCCACGGCGCTCCGTTCGTCCACGTCCACCCGTAGGTGAACGCATAAAGCGTCTCATACAACGCCACGCTCTCGCCCCGATCCTGATGCTCCGCCATCTTGCGAACGCCATCCGGCAGCGTGCTCATCAAGCCCGCCCCCGACATCTTCGGATTCAACTGATTCCCAAATTCATCCATCACGCCCGCTTCCGTCCCGCCCGCCACAAGCAGCGCATCCACGATCGCCTTCCTCGCCTCGCTCATGGATTTCGTTTCGCCAAACGCCCCGATGCCCCGGCCCAAAACGCTCAGCAGCGACACCGCCGCCGGGGCGTTCGGATCAAAAACGGTCGCGCGCGTCGCGATGCTCCCAAGTTGCTGCGCATTCGGATCGTCGCCGTTCACCGCAATTCGGATTAGTTCGTGATTGGGCGAGTTGATGATGAGGACCTGCGCGCCGGGCGGAATGTTGTGCAGCGTGAATGAACCATCCAACGCCGTCGTCGTCGAAATGCCCGTGCCCTCAATCGAAACGACCGCGCCGGCAACACCGTTGGTCGTATCGCTGTCCACGATCTTTCCCGAAAGCGAAGTCTCGCCCTTTTGCACGTTGAAGGCCACCAGCGCGGCGGCCAACTCATTTTCAGTCTGCACCGTCGGCGCGCGCGGCCCGAGCGCCGCCGCGGCATCAATCGTGATGTTAGCGATCAACTGCGTCGGGTTCACAACCGTGATGCTGTTGACGGAAATGCCCTCCCCAAAATTCGGCACGCTGGAGGCCTGCGCAAAATGTACAGCGAACGCCCCGCTGCCCTGTCCGGTCAACGTCACATTCGTCGTCTGCCCGCGAAGCCCGACACTCGGGACCACGCCGTTAATCAACGCCATCGCCGCCGGCGCCGGCGGCGGCCCGTTCGTGCTGCCGTTGACCGTTCCCGTCACGCGCGTCCGCTGCTGGAATGTGGGGCTCTGAATCGGATTCACCGACAGCGTAAAAGCATTCGTGTCGTTCGGCGGCGCGACGACAACGTCGCTCACCGAAATCGAAACCGTCTGCGTCACGCTCAACGCGCCATCGCTCGCGATAAACTGCGGAGCATAGCTGCCCGCCTGCTCGAAATTCGGCGACCAGAAAAACATTCGCGCTTCCGGATTGAACACCGCGTTCGTCGGCAAATTGACCAACGTGAACGACAACGGATCGTTATCCGGGTCCGTCACGCCGAGGGCAAAACTCAAAAAGCCGCCTTCTTTCACCGACTGCGGCGGAACAGCGTCGGCCACAGGCGCGCGGTTCACATTGCTCACGGTAATTTGCACCGTCTCGATCGCCTCATACCCCTTCTGATCCCGCGCGCGGAACATCACGCTATAAATGCCGGCCTGATCGAAATCGGGCTGAAACTCCAACGTGGCATTGGCCGGATTTCCATTCGTCACCGCCAGCGTCATGTTCGTGATCATCGGCGTCGCCGAAACCACCACCACATCCCCCGTGTCCACGTCCGTCGCATACGCCGCAATATGCGCGGTCTGCCCCTCGTTGATCGAATAGCTCAACGGAGAAACGAAAAGCGCCGGCGGATGTTCCGGCTGCGCTCTGCCATACGGAACCAGGGTGTAGCTGAACTGAACATCGCGCGGGCGTTTGAAGGTCAACGACAATCCGACCTTTCCCCCATTCGGCAATACGCCGCCCTGCAATTGCGAAGACAGGTCGAAATAAAAGGTGTTGTAAGGCGGCACATTGGTCCCGCCCAACGCGCCCACCACTTGAACCGGGCTCGCGGAGAGGTTCACCGCCACGTGAAATGGCGCGAGCACGGCCCGTTGGGAAAGGTTGTAAATTTCGGCGTTCAACGTCGTCGTCACTTCGCCCGTCTGCCGATTCAACGTCGAACGTTCATTCGTGGTCACGACGTGGCAAAAGCGCGAAAGATCAATCATCGGCGGCGTCTGAGCGCCCGCCGGCACGCCTGCGCCCAACCCCAGCGCCACAAGCATCACGCCCATCTTCGCCGCGCGCCGGCGGCGAAGCGCCGAAGGCAGCGCCATAAGCCCGAACAGCGCCAGACACCAACTTCCAGGCTCGGGCACAATGCGGATGTTATCCAGCCGCGCCGAACTGTCGTTGTTTTCCTGATTGAGATCGTTCAACTCGAAGGCCAGAACCCAATACTGATTCGTCGTCGTGAACGTTCCTGTGAAATGCTGCCAATCCACACCTTTCAAACTGGAACCCACCGTTCCATCCACGTTGAACGCGCCTTGATAATCCAAATCCATCAACTTCTGCGACGCGGCAAACTGGCCGCCGTCTATATCAAAGGAGTTCGTGTCCGACGTGAAATACAACGATGCAAAGAACGTGTCGGGAAACGTGTGGCCGGGCTGATACGCATCCGACATGTCGTTCTTGTAGTCGAACTCCACCGTGAACGTCCCCGCCCCCAATTCATAGGCCCGCGACAGGCGCGAAATTTCGGTGTTATTGTCGCCGACAATCGCCTCGCCGCTGGCCATCGTCACATCACCGGTTGTCGTCCAGCCACCCAAGCCCGCCGAAAAATCCTCGGTCACCGGCGGCGTCACCACCATCCGGCGCGGCGGAGTTCGCGTGGCGGGCGCTGGTTCAACTCGCGCCAGCGTTTGAACCGCCCTGTGGACGGCTTGGGGCTGCGCCTCGCGCGGCGGCGCAGCCGCCGCGCGTTCAGCCAGATACTGATTGAACCGCTCGCGACTGACCGACTCGATAAAGGAATTCAATGGATGCGCATCATCCCCGTTCCTCGGTGAAAGCGAAGCGATGTCAGTCGCGGCGGGAGCGGCGGAAGCGAAACTGAAACTCGAAATGGGCAAACGACGCACAAACTTGGCCGCGCCCTCCTCCGGCGCCCAAACCATTCCGGCGCGCGAAAGCGCCGCCGTCAACAAAACCACGACGCCGCCCAAGCCCAACAGTGATGAAGCCCGCCCCTTCAACTGAACGCCTCCGCCCTCTCTATGAGACATTATTTATCTTGCTCTAAAAATGTCAAATGGATAGGTGGTGAAAAATCGCCTCCCCGCCCTTCCGATGCTCGCCGCGAACAAACGGCAACCGCGAATTTTGCGGCGTCGCGCCGAATTTTCCAACGATTGGAAAACCGCGCGAAAATTTTTCCAACGGTTGGAACTTTTTGAAGCCGAATTTCCAACGGTTGGAACTCTTCAGCCGGCGGGCAGGCGCCAGGCTTCGAGGTTCTCTCCTTTTAATATGGCGGCGATGCGCCGACTGGCCTGGCCGTCGCCGTACGGGTTCCTCGCTTGCGACATCTTTTCGTAGGTCCCGTTTCCGCTGAAAAGCTCCGCAAGCGCGGCTTCGATCTTTTCCCGGTGCGGCCCCACGAGACGGCAGGAGCCGGCTTCGACGCCTTCGGGCCGCTCGGTGACGTCGCGCAAGACCAGTACGGGCTTGCCGAAGCCCGGCGCTTCCTCCTGCACGCCGCCGGAGTCGGAGAGCATCAGATAGGCGCCGCGCATGGCGTGAAGAAAGCTCACGTAGTCGAGCGGTTCGGAGAGGACAATGTTCTTGAGTCCGCCGAGAAGCTCCCGCGCGGGCCCGGCGACGTTGGGATTCGGATGGACGGGATACCACACGTAAACGTCGGGCCGCTTTTGAGCGAAGTCGCGGACGGTGGAAAAGACCTCGCGGATTTTCTCGCCGAAAATTTCGCGGCGATGGCAGGTCATCAAAATGTATCGCGCGCCATCGGGCACCGGCCGCGGCGGCGGCTGCGTGCGGGCAATGACGTGTTGCTGCGCGTCAATGACCGTGTTGCCGGTGACATAAACGGCATCGCGCGCGACGCGCTCGCGAATCAGATTTTGCGCCGCCCATGTGGTGGGCGCAAAGTGATGCCGCGCGACAAGCCCTGCGACGCGCCGGTTGAATTCCTCGGGGAACGGCGACCAGTTGTCGAACGTGCGGAGCCCGGCCTCGATGTGGCCGAAGGCGACGTGATTGTAAAAACACGCCGTGGCCGTGGCCATGACGGTGGTCGTGTCGCCCTGCGCCAGCACGACATCCGGCTTGTGCGTGACGAGATATTGCTGCATCGCCTCGATCACGCGAATGGTGACATCGGCGAGGGTCTGGTTCGCCTTCATGATGTTCAGCTCCACATCCGCCGCGAGGTCGAAGGTGCGCATCATCTGGTCGAGAATGTGGCGGTGCTGGCCGGTGGCCATGACCGTGGTTTCAAAGGCATCGGGATGTTTGCGCAGTTCAAAAACGACCGGCGCGACCTTGACCACTTCCGGCCGGGTTCCGACGACGCACAAGACTTTCAGCTTCGACATGTTTCCCCTCAAAAACGGTCCAGCGTAACAAACCTCCTAACACACGCCATTCAATTCGCCTCACCGGGACCCGGCTCGCGGATGCGACCCGCCCGCGCGCAAGCGCGGCATCCGCGCGTGTGCTATACTACCGACCTGATCGCCGCAGGAGGGAGGCGCGTTTTCCCTGTACCGTGGGGATGTCGTTGGCTAGTGTGGACACTTAAGCAGCTCATTATCTTCAATGGATTGGTCGGATTTCAATTTTAGACTGTGGCTCGTATTCCGGGTTCTTTTTGTCGGCCTGTCCTTCATCTATATCTTCGCCGGCCTGGATGACCTTATCGTTGATGTGGTCTATTACACGCGGCAGCTTTTCCGCAAATTGTTTCGCCGCAAGGTCATCAAACCGGTGACGCGGGAGATGCTGGATGCGGTGCCGGAGCAGCCGGCGTGCATCATCGTTCCGGCTTGGGACGAGTCGAACGTGATCGCGCGCATGTTGCTGAACACGACCGGAACGCTGCTGTATAAGAATTATGTCGTGTTCGTCGGAACCTATCCCAATGACGAGGCGACGAAACTCGAGGTGGATAAGGTTCGCGAAGTTTTTCCGAACGTCGAGGTGGTCGTCACCCCGGCAAATGGCCCGACGAACAAGGCGGATTGCCTGAACTGGGTGCTCCAGGGCGCGCTCCTCTACGAAAAGGAGCACAACATCCGCTTCGAGATTTTTGTGTTCCACGACGCGGAGGATGTGGTCCATCCGCTTTCGATGAAATTCTTCAACTATCTCATCCCGCGCATGAAGTTCGTCCAGATTCCGGTTTTCCCGTTCGAGCGCGAATGGTGGCGCTTCACCACCGGTTGCTACATGGATGAGTTCGCTGAAACGCACACGAAAGACCTCCGCGCGCGCGAGGTGCTGGCGCAAAGCATCCCTTCGGCGGGCGTCGGCACGGCGTTGAGCCGGGAGGCGCTCGATTATCTGGCGCAGCTCCGCAAGTATCAAATCTTCGACATCACCTCGCTGACGGAAGATTACATGATCGGCTTCTTGCTTCGGGACATGCCGGGCAAAAAGATTTTTCTCCAGCAATCGGTCGAGCGGACGGCCCTGCAAAAGAACCGATGGACCGGGCGCGAGAGGGAGGTCAAGGTGTCGGAGCCGATCGCGACGCGCGAGTTTTTTCCCGACACCTTCTCCACGTCCGTCCGCCAGAAAGCCCGGTGGATTCTCGGCATTTCGCTGCAAGGTTGGACGATGGGCTGGGCGCGCTCGCTCGGTTTGAACTACTTCCTGTGGCGGGACCGCAAGTCCGTGATCTCCAATCTACTCGTGCTCTTCGGCTACGCGATCGTATTCTATTGGTTCATCACCAACGCGCTCGCGACGCTCAACCCCGCGCTCGAAATTCCGCCGCTGATTGACAAACATCAGCCGACGTTCAAGCTGCTCTATTTCGTCATCGGGTTGTTCGCATGGCGCATGCTCAATCGCGCGTATGCGGTGAACAAAATCTACGGCATGAAACAGGCGTTCCTCGCCGTGCCCCGCTTTTTCTGGGGCAACATCATCAACTTCTGCGCGACGTGGCAGGCGATCCGCCGCTTCATCCAATCCAAAATGTCCGGCAAAGTTCCCGAATGGGGCAAAACGGCCCATGCCTATCCGACGGAAGACCAGTTGCGCAACTTCCACCGTAAGATCGGCGACCTGCTTCTGGAACGCCGCGCCGTCACCATCGCCCAACTCGAAACGGCAATCGCGCGCCAGCGCGAGACCGGACGCAAACTCGGCGAGGAACTGGTCAAGATGGGCGCGCTCTGGGAGGAAGACCTCGTCTATGCCCTCGCCCAGCAGAAGAACGAAAGAGCCGTTGAAATTGACCCCCACAGCACGCCGCTGAACCTGCTCCAGATGGTGCCTAAGGCGCTCGCCGAAAAGTATCGGGTCTATCCGATGTCCCTGCAAGGGAATGGGGTGGAATTGGCCACCGACTCGCAAAATCGCGAGGCCCTTCGAAAGGAGTTGTCGTCCGTGCTCCAACGCCCTGTGACGCTGCGATCAACCTCCACCCCGGATATCGAATTTGCAATCACGCGCGGCTATACCCGCGCCGCCGCGCCAATGTCGCCGCAAGCGCAACCGACGGATCCGAACGAACGCCTCGGCGCGCGCCTCGTGCGCGACGGGCGGCTCACCAACACCGACTTGACCCGCGCGTTGCGCCTGCAAAAGCGAACGAATCAACAATTGGGTAAAGTGCTGTTGGACATGAAGCTCGTGACCGAAGATGATCTCGGTGAGGAACTCGACAAGTCGTGAAGTTGCGCCCCTCCATCCTGATCGCGATCGCGTTCACGGCCGCGTCACTCATGGCGCGAGCCGAAGCGCCAACCGACGGCGACCCGATTCCCATTCCCGAGCAGCGCACGACCTACGGCTGGCTGGAAAATCAGCGCATCCAATTCAAAAATATTCCGCTCATGCGCCAGGCGCAGCGCGAGTTGAAGGACGGCGAAGACCGCGAAGCGCGCGCGGCGCTGGAGGAAGCGCTCCGCAACGATCCCGGCAACAACCACGCGAAGGTGCTGTTGATCAGCGTCTATGATCGCGCCGGCGAACCGGAAAAGGCCATCGCTCTGTGCGACGATCTCGCCGCGGCGTATCCGGACTACCTCGATCCCCTTCTTCAAAAAGGTTACATCACCTTCCGCCTCCGCGAATATGATCGCGCCCTTTCCGCCTTTGAGTCCATCGCCTCGCGCATGCCGGAAAATTATGCGCGCCGGGGGGATGTTATTCAGAACCTCGCGCAGCTTTATTATCTGACGGGCCGCTACGATCAGGCCGAAAAATTCGGCGAGCAATGGCTCAAGGCCGGCGGCGAAGATTCGGCGCGAAAGCTCCTCGCGGAATCCGCGATCAAACGCGCCGACTGGGATGCGGCGCTGCTCCAAAACGAGGCGCTTCTCGAACATGCGGCTTCGGATCAGGCGCGCGGCGAATTGGAGTTGCAGCGCGGATTCATCTTGAGCAACGCGGGGCGGTTTGACGAGGCCAACGCCGCGCTCGACGCCGCGCGAAAAAACCTCCCCGGCGAAGCGGCGCAGCGCGAGGTCGAGCGGCAGATGGGCTTTAACGCGCTCAAGATGAACCGGCCAGGCGACGCCGCCGAACATTTCAAGAAATGTTTGCTCGGCCAATTCGATGAAGCCCTCTCCATTGCCTATCTCGAAGCCCTTTCCGCATCCGCACAATTTGATCTCTGCCGCGCGGAGGCAAAATCGCTGTTAAAAAACCCGGCGCTCACGCCCTCGGGCCGCGAGGCGGCGGAGTCCATCGTTCTCTATTCCTATCAGCGGCAGGGCGACGACGCCGGGCTGTTGAAAGCGGCGCTGCGCCTGCACAAAGATTTTCCGAAGCCGGCTTATCTGAAGGAAGCCGCCGCCGCCGCGCAGCGACTCGGCCTGAACGATCAAGCCGTTGAACTCTATCGAAAATATCTGGAGGCCTCGTTCGATCCGACCACCGCGCTCAACCTCTATTATCTTTTGAAAAAGCGAGGCGACACGGAGGGCGGCATCGCCCTGCTGAATCGCGCGCTCGATGCAAATCCTTCAGAAGAACTCCGCGACTCGGCGACGTACGAGCTGGCTCAGATGTATCGGGCCAAGGGCGATGAGGAGCAGTACCTGAAATTGCTCTCGCAAGTCGTGGCACGGCGGCCCGAGTCGCAATTCCTCCAGGAATACGCCGTTCAGCTTTACGGGTCGGGCCACTACGAAGAAGCCGCCGACCTGTTCAGCAAACAACTCGCCACAGAAACGAACGCCACCGGGCGATTCCAAACGTGCAAGACCCTTGCCGAGATTCAACTGGCGCTGCAACACCCCGCGCAGGCGAAATCCTGGCTCGCGGAGGCGGCCAAATATGGCGCGCCCGACCTCGATTGGCAGTTGGGCATGGCGCGCGCCGATTATCAAATGGAGAACTTCGCCGCTGTGGTTGAACGTCTGCTCCCCCTCTCCGGCCGGCGCGATGCGTTCTATCTGTACATGGGCTTCGCGTTCTACCGCATGGGCATGCCGGGCCTCGCGCTGATGAACCTCAACCGCGTGGCCGATTCGGATAAGCTCTCCCCGCGCGAACGCTACAACCTCTTCTCCAACCGCGCCTATCTCCAATTCGATCAGGACCAGAACGAAGCCGCGCTCGCAGATGCGGACCGCGCGCTGGCCTACGAATACACGCCGGATCTAGCCCTCGTCCGCGTCAAGGCCCTTATCCGGCTCAACCGTTTCGACGAGGCCATTTCCGCGGGCAGGGAACTTCTCGATGCCAACTCCCTGCCCCCGGTGACTTCTGAAATGCTGGCCATGCTCGATGCGGAACCCAACCCGCAGATGCGCGACGAAATCCTTGCGCTCATCCAACAGCCCGACCAGCGCGTGATGGCGGATGCCTGTCGGCACATCGGCCTGGCTTCCTTCCGCAAAGGCGACCCAAGCGAGGCCATCACCTATTTCACAAAAACGCTGGAACTCGATCCGACGATGACGGATGTGCTCTACCTCCGCGGCCTTTCCTTCTTTAAGAGCGGGCAATACACCAACGCAGAACAGGATTTCCTTTCCTTCTATTCCGCCGCCGACAAAGCCGGCTCGGTGCCGGACAACTTCTGGGGCGACCTCGGCGTGCTCGAAGGCGACCTCGGCGACTACGACCTCGGCACCACGGCCCTCGCCGCGGCGGCTCATCTCCATCCCGCCGATGTGGACTCGCGCGAAGAGTCCGCCTATCAAAACATGAAGTGGAACAAGAACAAAGCCGCCCAGTCCAACTTCATGGACGCCATCGCGCTCTACAACCAGGTCACGCCCCATCTGCAAGGCGCGGACGCGGACGAATACGACGAGAACAGGCGCGCGCTCAAACGCGAGAACGGATTCCTCGACAAGACCTGGGGCGCGCAGGCGTATTTCAACAAAACGGACTATCGCGACGAAATCAACACGCCCGTTCAATCCATTGACGGGGCCCTTCCCTCGCAGGCCGGCGCCCTGTTGAGTTATCGTCCGCCAGATATCGGATTTCGCGATCAGAAGACGCTGGATATTTATGGCCGCCTTCTCGGGAACTTCGAGAGCGCGGACTCCTGGCGGCTGAATCCGGACAGCTACCAGGGCGGCGTCGGCATCGTGTATAAGCCCCTCGCCGCCTACAACCTCAACATCTCCTTCGAGCGCCTCTTCAAGATCGGCGACAACGCGGAGAACAACTGGCTCTGGCGCAACCTCTACTCGTGGGAGCGCGGCGAGAAGCCGCGCAAGAACGAAGCCTACTGGTGGTACAGCAAGCTTTACGGCGAGGTGAGTTACTTCCTCGAACAGGAGCGGCGTTGGATTTATTATCTCGATGGGCGCCTCGGCCTGACGCTCCAACTTCGACCCAACCTGTTGCTTACGCTGCCGCAAGGCATGGCCCTCGGCCGCTATCAATCCAACGACCCCACCGGACTCGGCACCTACACGATGGTCGGCATCGGCGGAACGCTACGGCTGCTGGAGCGCGAAAAAGAATTCACCATCGAGCGATGGTATCTCGACGCCTACGGCTATTATGTTTGGGGTTGGTTTGACGACCGGCCTGAAGGTTTGGAAGATCGCGCGTTTGAAGGCGTCATCTTTGGAGTGAACTTCGTCAAATGAGGAACCGAATTTTAGGAACCGCGTTCGTCGCCGCCGCTCTCTTCGCAAGCTGCGCGTGGGCGCTCGCCGGAGGCGTCACCGGCACGTTTGTCCAACTGAATCGCGCCTCCGCCAACCTGTCAGTGGAACAATGGGCCGCCGCGCTCGACCGCATGAGCAGCGCGGGCATCCGGACGATTATCGTTCAGTGGAGCGCCGAGGGCAGCATCTCCTACTTTCGCACCGACCTGCCGTTCACCGAACAATATCCGGCGCTCGAACATCTCTTCGCGGCGGCCAAAGGCAAGGACTTCCAAATCGTGCTCGGCCTGCAGAACGATCCCGGCTATTGGAAGCAAATCGGCGCGCGCGACCGCGTGCTTCGCGACTATTTCATGACGCGCGTCGGCCAGAATATCGCCGTTCAAAAAGCCTTGCTGAAAAAATTCGGATCAGACCCCGACTTCACCGGCTACTACATTCCCGACGAATTGGACGACCTCAACTGGCGCGCGCCCGACCGACGGGCCATCGCCAGGCAATATCTCTCCACGCTCGCCTCGGAACTGCGCGCCGCCGACGCGGACCGCCCCACAGCCATCAGCGCGTTTTTCCGGGGCCGAACCGCGCCCGACCTCTTTGCCGCAAATCTGGCCGGCCTGTTCGACACCCCCCACCACCTCGACATCGTCATGGTCCAGGACGGCGTGGGCGTCGGCGATCCGCCGCAGGAATATGTTTCGATTTATTTCAAAGAACTGCGCCAGTCGTGGCCCAAATCCGCGCCCGCGCTTTGGGGCGTGATCGAAGCCTTCGAGCAAACCTCCAAGTCCGACGAACCGTTTGCCGCGCGCCCGGCCCCCGCCGGGCGACTTCGCGACCAGATCAAAACTGCCGAACCGTTCTTCGACCGCCTGATTCTTTTCACGTTCCTCGACTATGCCGATTCGTCGTCGGGCGCGGGCGCTCAACCTCTCTTTGAAGTTTTGAAAGAAACTCGCTAGGCTTCTTCCTGTTGCGTTGATCGCAACCGGGATGACCATGACTGAAAAGGAAACTCCATCCTCCTTGGGCGACGAGGCGCCGCGCAATATTCGCGTGTTGGTCCTCGACGACGAGGAGCCGGTTCGCCGACTGGCGCACACGATTCTGACGCGCGCCGGATGCAAAGTTGAGACGGCGGGCGACGGGCGCGAAGGTTTGCAGATTCTCCTCCACCGCGACTTCGATGTCGCCGTGGTGGACTTGCAGATGCGGGACATGGGCGGATCTCAATTCCTCCAGGAAGCTCGAAGCATCTGGCCGTGGATGGGCATCGTCGTGCTCACCGGCTACGCGGACCCCGACGCCGTCGAACACGCAAACCGCTACGGCGTAACGCGCATCTTGAACAAACCGCTGGATCGAACCGTGCTCATTCAAGAGATCATGGAAGAAGCGCGGCTGAAGCGACAGCGGCTCGAAATGACCGCCAGCCACGGCTTGGACCGCATTCAGGACCAACTCGACATTCTCCGCCGCTTCAGTGAAGTCGCCATGGCCGCGGAAAGCCTCGACGAAGCGCTCGTCAACTTGAGCCTCGGCGTCAGCAACCTGCTCCCCTGCGACACGATCGCGATCTTGAGCGTAGAAGGCGATCAATACCGACTCTACCTCACACCCACGCGCCGGGTTTCAATGCCCTTTCTCACCGCGATTGAAAACACCATCCTCGACCGCTACTCCGCCCTCACCGGCCGACCGCGCTCCGGACTGGTCTTGACCATTCCCATGGGCGACGCGGAGCCGGACGACAACGCGCCGAAGGAGCTGGGCAGCAGCTTCACCGTGCCCATCATCTCGGGCGGTGAAATCACGGGGCTGTTGATGCTCGCCGCCCACTCGCGAGATGACTACTCCGCTTTCGACATTTCCTTTCTTTATCACGCCGCAAACCAGCTCTCCATCGTCCTCGCCGGCCTCAACCGCATGCGGCAAATTTCCGTGCGCGACGCCCTCACGGGTCTCTACAACCGCAAAGGCGTGCAGGAGGAATTCGAGCGCGCGTGGCACTTGAGCCGCCGCTACAAAGTCCCCATCGGCGCCGCGATCGTGGACCTCGACCACTTCAAGACCTTCAACGATTCCCTCGGCCACCCGATGGGCGACGAAATTCTCAAGGAGTTCGCCTTGCTCCTGCGGCGGGTCGCCCGAAACACGGACATCATCGGACGCTACGGCGGCGACGAAGCCGTCGTCATTCTTCAGCAGGCGGGGCATGCGGAAGCGATGCTCTTCGCCGAACGCCTCACCGCCGCCGCCCGCCATCACATCTTTTGCGAAAAAACAAAGCCGATGCGCCTCACCGTCTCCGTCGGTGTGGCCGCCAGCACGCCGTCGCAGCCGTGCAACTCCACCGCCGAGTTGCTCTCCATGGCCGACCGCGCCCTCTACGCCGCGAAAAAAGCCGGACGCGACCGCGCCTCCATCTACCGTCCCGGCGATCCATGCGCGCCCGCCGAGCCCGCCGGCGCGCCCGCGTCCGAGACCGATGCGCCCGTGCCGCGCGGAGAACCCAAGTCGCTCGGGCGAGTCTTGATTGTGGATGACGAACCCGCCGTCGGCCAGACCCTCGCCACCATTTTGCGCTCCAAACGCTATGACACGACCGTCGTCACTTCCGCCACGGAAGTCCTCTCGCGCCTCGAACGACAGCGCGGCTTCTTTGACCTGCTGATTACGGACATCAACATGCCGGAACTCAACGGGCTCGAACTCCTCGATCAAATTCGCTCCGTGGATGAGCGCATCATAAAAATCGTCATCACCGGCCAGGCCACACTTGATAACGCGCTGGCCAGCCTGCGGCGCGGCGCCTACGACTTCGTCGAAAAACCCATCCAACCCAGCCAACTCCTCGCCGTCGTGGAACGCGCCTTCGAACTCTCCCGGCTTAAGTAAGAAAACCGACGCTACCAACTCAACCTCGAAGAAATGGTTCGCGAAAAAAGCTCCGCCTTGCGCGAAGCCCTCGCCGAAACACGGCAATCCTACGACTTCACGCTCGAAGCCCTCGTCAACATGCTCGACGCGCGGGAAACCAACACCGGACGCCACAGCGTTCGCGTCCGACTGCTCGCGGTGATCATGGCCCAACACATGGGACTCTCCCAAGCGGAAGTGGATGAAATTTCGCGCGGCGCCCTGCTCCACGACATCGGCAAAATTGGTATCCCGGACGCCGTCCTCCTGAAACCCGGCCCGCTGACGACCGAGGAGCGCGAAATCATCAAGCAACACCCCGACATCGGCTACCGAATTTTGAGCACCAGCAAATATCTCGAACGCGTCGCCGAAATTGTTCGCCAGCATCAGGAATGCTACGACGGAAGCGGATATCCGCGCGGCTTGAAAGGCGACGAAATCGCGCTCGGCGCCCGCGTCTTCGCCGTGGTGGATGCCTACGACGCCATGCGCTCCGATCGCCCCTACCGCGAGGCCATGTCTCCTCAAGCTGCGCTGGAAGAAATCAAAAGTGGCCGCGGCACGCAGTTCGACCCCAAAATCGTGGATGCGTTCATCCTCGCGCAGAGCGAAATCGAACAAGCCGGCAACTGGCCCTCCGGCAACGGCAAAGAATCCGCGTAGATTCAACGTGCGCGCTTGTCTCGCCGGATAGAAGTGGTATCTCCGTAAGTCGCTCGTATGAAACGCGGACTGAAGTACTTGTTCCTGATTACCTTCAGCGTTGTTGTCGCGCTGGCGATGGGCGAAATCGCCCTCCGCCTCATCGGATTTCCGATGCCGCGAATCCTGCAACGCGAACAATGGAATGCCGTCTCCACCCGACCGCGCGCCCAATTTGTCTATCAGGGTTATTTGCCGGGCACGTTTGTGGACTGCGCCAATCCCGTCACGCTCAACAGCAACGGATTCCACGATCGCGAATACGAACAGGAACGCCCAACGACCAACACCTATCGCGTCCTCGTTCTCGGCGACTCCTACGTCGCCGCGCTAAGCATTCCGCTCGAAAAAATCTTCCACAAGATCATCGAGCAGCAACTCAACGCCAACGATCCGCTCGGACGCGGACACTACGAAGTCATCGCCGTCGGTCAGGGCCGCAGTTCGCAGAAAGCGGAATTGCGCTGGCTCCGGACCTACGGCCAATACTACCGCCCCGACGCCGTCCTCCTCATGTTTTTTTGCGGGAACGATGTCATGGAAAATTCCGACGAGATCATGGCCGACGCCGGGCTTTTCGGACGGCGCTTCGAGACTCAGATTCTCCCCCGCAAACAAGCGCTTTTCAACCGCCTGCTCCTCCTCAAGCGTTCGCGCGTCAACGGCCTGATCGCCGAAGCCATCACCACGTTCTACGCCGCGCATCTGGATCGCTTCGACCAGAGCATCCGCCGCGAAGACCTCATCAGCCCGGAGTTGGGCGTGTATGAAAAGCCGCTGCGCCCGGTTTGGGAACAAGCGTATGCGACAACCGGCGAACTGCTCGACCAGATTCGCGCCGCGCGCGGCGACCTGCAACTGCCGCTGCTCATCGGCTGCCTCGAAAGCCCTCAAGCCATGGGCGACGCCGGGCGAACCCTCCTGCAGGGCGACCGGGCCGCGCTGGATTTCGAGCAGCCTGCGAACTGGCTTAAAGCCTGGTGCGAACAGCGCGGCGTTCCCTTTTGCAACCTCGAACCCGCGCTCGAAAAAGCGGGCTGGCGCTCCTGCTTCTGGCGGCACGATGGCCACCTCAATCCGCGCGGCAACGAAGTCATCGCCGCGCCGCTCTACGACTTCATCATCGCCCACGCTCCGAAAAATTGAACGCTACCGGATGAGGCGAAGCTCCACGCCGTAGCGATAAAACTCCCGCCCGACCGGCGCGCCATTTGTATAACTCACCCGCGCACCCGTGCCGGGCAGCGACGCATAATTGGTCACCGCAAGCCACGGGTCGAGCCACGGCGTCGCGCGCTCCAACGTGTAAAAGCGCCCGCTGTAAATCGAATAGGCCACACCCGTCGCCGCCATCGTGCCGAACTCGACGCGCAACGCCGCGCCCGTTGATGTAATCGCGAGCCGGGCCGCGTCGCGGTCGGCCACGGTCGGATCCGTGCCGAGAACAAACTCGTCGAAATTCCGAATGCCGTCCCCGTCAAAATCCGCGCCCGGCAAAACCGCTGCAACGTTCGGCAACGAACCGCCGGACGCATCCACAATGCGCAGCTCCCACCGGTCATTCATTCCGTCGCCATCCTGATCCGCCGTCGCCGTATTCTCGCCGCCGGGCGTGCCGACGATTCTGCTCGCGCGCCAGTTCGTGGGCGTATCGTTGTCCGTGAGCGGATTGATCACTTCCAGCGCCGCGCCCACAGCCATCGGCCACCCGCCGTTCGTGGCGTAGCTCACCGTATCCATGAGGTTGCTGAAATTATCCAACACCTGCACCGTGGAACCGGCGCTGGACAGCTTGAGCTTTCCGATCTCGACCACGCGGCTCGCAAATTCCGTCGCCGTCGTGAACACGAGCGGAGAATCCCACAGCCTGTATCCGGGATAGCGCTCGACGATTTGCGCCGGGTCGCTCAGCTCCGAAATGGCGTTGGTGAGCGACGACGCCGCGCGCGCAAGCACCAGATACGACGTGGGCGCCAGCATCGTCCCGAAGGGAATGTTATAGGTCTCATCGGCGGATCGAATGTGCCAGAAGCTCAGATCAATCGGCTGATGCCCCGTGTTGTGAAGCTCAAGGTAATCTCCGCCCGGAAAGAGCGGCGAATACATGATCTCGCTGATCACCACATTCGAGGGATTGTAGATATTCGTGGCCGCCCAGATGTCCGGATTTTTGTCCGACCAGGATCCGTTTTGGAGAAAATCCCGCCGCGACGCAATGAACCTCCGCACCTCGGCCGTCTTGTTCGTCAGGAACTGCACAGACGAACCCGCGCCGACCTGCGTAAATACCGGCGCGAGCCTCGACTCGATCTCATCCACGCGGGCATCGAGCGCGTTCGTTTTGAACCACGTGTGAAACGCCCGCCACAGCGTCATTTGCTGGCGATACCGATAGGGCAGCGTGTAGTCCGATCCCGCGCCCGACTCGGGATAAAACAGCGACGAACCCAGCAAAAACCAGGCGTTCGTGTCCCAAATGCTCGCATGCAGCGGCGTTTGATAATAGGGATGCAGGTTCGTCGTCTGGTTCAGCGTCGAACTGTAAACAAACGTGTCGAGGCTCACGTCAATATCCCACGGAAACAACGTCCACCGCCCATCGGCGGCCCGGCGATATTGAAAATTATTCCACGCAAAATGCTGATCCGCGTCGCCGATCAGATTCGCGAACGCGACCGACTGTTGAACCTGTTCGTACCAAAGGTTCGTCTGAATCGTGAGATTCTTCGTCGCGCCCGTCGCATTATTCAACCCGGAATACATCGCGTCGAAATTGTCGAATGCCCGATCGCCGCCCACCATGGGCCGCCCCTGGCTGTAGCTCGAACGCGATAGAAAATCACTCGACGACATGCCGAAGTCCGCCATAAACGCATCCTGCGGCGACTCCAACTCTGTGGTGACCGAAGGCTCGCCGTTGATCCACAGCACCACATGCCGGAGGCGCGGCGTGGGGAAACCCAACTGACGCTGGATGCCATACGAGAGAAATTCGTTCACCAACCGGAGAAACGTCGAATTGTAATCGTTGAGGCGCGACCGGAAGTTGATGCCGTCCTGGTTTTTTGCGAACCACGCGTCGAGATAGTGGCCGCTAAACAGACGCAGCGAAACGCCGGATCGAATCGCGCTGTTGGTGTCGCCCGGAATGTGCCCGCGATGTCGAAAAATCACGTCGTTGAAAACCTGCCCATCCGGCGAAATAGCGCACGCATGAGCGCTGATGGGATACGTCACCGGATCGCCATCGAGCAAGATGTTCCAATTCGGAATATTCGTCTGCGGCGAACCGGTTTGAACCCAGAACCCATAATCCGTGGCCGGATCGTCGCTTTGCGGAAGGCGGGCGGAAAACCCGTTCGACGCCGCGGCAAAGACATTGAAGCGAACCAATTTCCAACCGCTCGTGACCACCGGCGCGTAGGCCGCGAACACGCCGTCGCCGGCCAGGTCGTCCGGGCTCACCCCGTCATCGCGCATCGTCACGAGCGAATACTTTCGATCGGTGAAGCGATAGTCGTTCGTTCCCACCACGCGATAGCGCAACCACACGTTGCTGATGATGCCCGGTGGCGAGACCTGCGCGCGCACGACATTCGTCGCGCTCACGGCAACCAAATTCGTCGCCGCCTTCACCCAGAGCACCTCGATCGGCGTGTTGGTGGTCGCGACCGAATTGGGCGCGCCCGGCGTTCCGCGCGACCCAAGTTGAATCGAATTGGTGCTCGTCCCCAAAACCGCCGTGACCTGGTCCGCGCGTTGCTCGCGGCGCACCCACCACGACACCACATAATTGCTCCCCGCATAGGTCGTGAAATGAGCAGACCCGACATAACTGTTGGTCGGATCGCCGTAGCGCTCGGAAACATCCGATTCGGAATCGGGCGGAATCCAGCGCGAAACGGTGCCATATAACGCCAACGCCCTTCCGCCGCCACGCCCCTCCCCCGCCACCACGCGCGAAAGCGCATGGTTGCCGTAGCCGGTCCAGCCGTTCGTTCCGCTCTCGAACCCGCCGTTCGTCACCAGCTCGTTGGTCATCCCGACCATCTTGACCGACACGTCATCAATCCAGCACATGCCGTCGAAATTCAAAAAAAACCGCGCGCCGCCTGCGGCCGCGCCCACCTGCCCCGTCCACGCCACCTGCTGCCAGCCACGCGGCGCGGACGAAGCCATCCAATTCACACTCGTCCCTCCGGGATTCAGCGGATTGATCCGTTCCAGCGAAGGCCCATAGCCATCCGCCGGAACCGGCCACGGCACTTCGTCGCCATATTCGACCTCGTCAACAATTCGCCCGAAAGCATTTCGCAACCGAAGCCGGTCGCCCTTGTTCGACAATTTGCCCGTCCAGTTGCCCACCACATTCGTAAGGCCATAAGCAGCAACCAGGGTGTTGGAATCCGCCGCCGCGACCAGATAACCACCCGCGCCCAACACCGAGCCGGTCGGAAATCGAAAGCCGCCCACGCCTTCCAATATCCAATCCGTCACATCCACCGATGCCGAGCCGGGATTGTGGATTTCCACATATTCATACGGCCCTTCATTGGACTGCGCCGGGTGATACATGATCTCGTTCATCACCACATCCGGCTGCGGCGTCCCGACCGCCACCGCGTACCAGCGGCTCTGATCATAGCTCGCATTGCGCGCGCGGAACTTCAGCGTCGCCGGTTCGCCAATGGTGAAGCTCTGGCCGAAGCTCGCAGAAACGCTGTCGCTGAACGAAGTATAATTCCCCTCGCCCGTGGAACGAACGTGCAGCACACCGTTGTTACCCTCGTCCGGCAAGAGGTCGCGCGTTGAGGCAGAGTGATTGCCGGCGTTGACATTCCAATTCGCAAGGTTCGTCGTGAACGACGAATTGCGGAGATGATTCGTCCCGCCCGCGTCGAGCATCTCCACATCATCCACCAACACCTCGCCCGAAGCCTTGAGATAAATTTGAAAACACGACGCATGGCTCACTGGCTCGGACACCTCAAACGAACCCCACGAATTGGAAGGCTGAACCGTCAAACGCGCCGCGCCTCCGCAGTTGCCCACCGTCAACAACGGCGACGGCAGAAACACCCGCTCCGTCGCCGGATCGCAGAACAACATCACCGCGTTCGAGATCGCCGCGAATTGGTAGTAGAGCCACTGATTCGTCGGCGCGACGATCGCGGCCGAATACACCTGATCATTCGAGACCGCGTCCGGCGCAAGGCCGTCATCGCGCAGGATCCAATCCACAATTCCGCTCCCGGATGAAACGCGCAACAGCGCCTGCGTCGGCAGCGTCTGCGCCGCCACCGCAACCGTCACCGTCACCACCTGCCCCGCCAAAGGCGCGGCGGGTTGAAGCTGCGGATTGAAAAATCCGCCGACCGGCGCGCGGCCCGGCGATCCGCCGGGCGCGCCCGAAAACCAATTCTGCGCCAGATTTCCAAACTCGCCTTCGGCCCGACGCTCCAGCGATGACCCCGATCCATCCGGACCCGTCGGCCACGGCGCGACATCGGAATAATCCACGCGATCCACGAGAATGTAGGGCACAAACCCATCCACATTCGGCGTGTCCGGACGATACAGCCGAATGCTCTCCCCCGAATTGGCCAACTGTCCGCTCCACGCCGAATAAACCGGCACATTCGCCGGCACGCCATACCCCGCGCGAAATGCCGCCACATTCGTCGTCCCCACCGCCAAAACGCGCTGCGTCGGACCGATCGCCGCGTCCGGCGGAAACGTGAAATCCACCGCCGTCGCCAGCTTCCACCCATTCGTGCCGAGCGCGAGCGGCAGCGCATTGGTTGTGAGATTCAACAGCTCGATGTATTCCTCATCCGCGCTGTTGTTCGCGGGATGATACATGACTTCACTGATGACCACGGGCCCCACTTTGGGCGCGGAATTCGGCGCGCCCAAGCCCTTGCGAAAAGCCGCGAGCGTCGGCGGATTCGTCGTCCCCAACGTCACCGAATCCAGCGTCACCCACGACCCCGTGCCGTTGGGAAACAAACCGAACGACACGCCGTTCGCCGAGGCTTCCAACCGTTGGATATCCACGATGCGCGTCAGGTTGCTCGCCCCATCCGCAGCCGTGAGATAAACCCCTTCCGGCTTCGATGAACTGAATTGGAACGGCACGTTATTCGTGTCGAACAGCACATTCGTATTGAACTGATATTCGTACAATACGAGGTAGCCGTTCGCCGCGATCACGCTGTTCGTGATCCGGTATTTTTTGCGCGCCGACGGGCTGTCGCTCAAATACCAACCCTGAACGCTGATCGCGTTCGTCGTCGTGTTGAACAACTCGACCGCATCCTCCTGCGGCGGGTCCGTGTGCGCCAGCGTTTCATTCACCACCACATCACGCCGCGCGCACTCGCCGCCGACGCCCGGCGTGCCGTTGAAACGCGACTCCGCGCACCAACTCGCCCCGAGCGAGGCGTCCGCGCCAGGATCCGGCAACCGCAAGGAACTCCCGCCGCCATCCGGCCACGTCGGCCACGGTGGCGCCGTTTGATACGTCACCGAAAAAAGCGACGTTCCATCCTGCGCCTTCAGCGTGACTTTCTCCCCATCGTTCGCGAGATTGCCCGTGTAGTTCGACGCCGCGAGATTCAACACCCCGGGATACCGATTCGTGAACGCCTCTCGGTTTTTCACCACCACGACATATTGACTCGGCCCCAGCGCCGCGCCGTTCGTGAACGTATAGCTGATGCCCGCGGTGAACTGCGCGCCGGAAAGCGGCTGGTTCGTCGCGGTAGGATTGAACAGCTCGATAAACTCATACTCGTCCGCGTTCGTTATTCCGCCCGCCTGCGCGACCGGATGATACATGATCTCACTGAACACCACCGGCGCGGCGCGCGCCGACGCCGCCACCGCCAGCGAGATCGCCAACGCCAACGCCGCGACACCGGAGCCATCAAAATCCCGGCGCCCCGCCCGCCTGAACAAGGGAAGCTTCACATGAACACACATCGGATGAACAAGATGAGTAACGCAAAATATACACCAAAGGCGACACTTCTTCCTGATCTTCCTGTTCATTTCCCGTTGTCACAGGCCGCACGAACATGAGACAAAATCAAGGTCCCGAAGAGAGGTTCGCATGAAAAAGATACTTGCCGTTGCCTTGCTCGCCGCCCTCGCGTTGCCCGCCCGCGCTGAAGACGCCGCCCGCCCCTACGACTGGCTCAACACGACCACCCTCCCGCCCCCCGGCAAGATCATCGAAGCCGCCCTCGACGCGCTGCCCAAATCGCTCGCGCAGCAAAAAGACTGGCTCGCCCGCATTCGCCGCGCGGCATGGTATCCGCAGTTGTCCCTGCAATATCGCGCCGGCGAAGCCGTCATCCGCAACTTCCAAACCGTGGACCGCATCGAACACACCACCGGCTCTGAATCCACGCGCTCCTCCGGGCGCGACACCGAACTCCGCTCCTCCCTCTCTTCCAGCACCCGCAACTCCACCACCACCGACAGCGGCGGATCCCTCTCGGAATCCCAAACCGACACCGACAGCGGCAGCGGTTCGGAAACCCTCTCCTCGCGCTCCAGCAGCGCCGAACGCCGCTCCATCTCCAGCACCACCATGCGCGGCCCCGACAGCTACGCCACCGGCGAAGACTTCCACTGGGCCAACGAAATCGGCGTGCTCCTCACTTGGGACCTCTCCCGCTTCGTCTTTCAAGAAGGCGAACTCAGAGTCGCCGACGCCGAAATCAGCCTCGAAAAATTCCGGCAAGAGGTCAAAATCCAGACCATCGAAACCTACTACGACCTCGAAGAAGCCCTCCGCCTCCTCTCCAACGACACCTACAAAGACTCGATCCCCACACAGGTCCGCAAAGAGCGCGCCGCCTTCATGCTCGACACCCTCACCGGCGGCTACCTCTCCCAATCCGCCGGCCGCGCCGCCCCCTGACCCCGCGCTACGCGCCGCGCGATCCCCAACAACAAAGCGCGCGCAAAAAGTTCCAACCGTTGGAAATCCGGACAAAAAAAGTTCCAACGATTGGAACTTTCCGCGAAGAAAATTCCAACCGTTGGAACGATCGGCTTTTTAGACTCGATTAGTAGCGGTAGTGCGCGGGCTTGAACGGGCCCTTGGCCGGAATGCCGAGATAAGCCGCCTGTTGCGCCGTGAGCTTGTCGAGCTTCACCCCAAGCTTCCCCAGGTGCAATCGCGCGACTTTCTCATCCAACACCTTCGGCAGCGTGTACACGCCGATCGGATATTTGCCCGGATTCGCATACAACTCGATCTGCGCCATCGTCTGATTCGTGAAGCTGTTCGACATCACGAAGCTCGGGTGGCCGGTCGCGCAGCCCAAATTCACGAGGCGGCCCTCGGCGAGCACGATGATGCTGCGCCCGCTCGGGAACGTGACCTGGTGAACCTGCGGTTTGATTTCCTGCCACTTGTATTTCTTGATGGCCTCAATCTGAATCTCGCTGTCGAAGTGGCCGATGTTGCACACGATGGCCATGTTCTTCATCTGCTTCATGTGCTTTTCGGTGATCACATCGCAGCAGCCGGTGGTCGTGACGAAGATGTCGCCGTGTCGCACGGCCTCATCCATCGTCATCACTTCGTAACCTTCCATCGCCGCCTGCAGCGCGCAGATGGGATCAATCTCGGTGATGATGACGCGGGCGTGCTGGCCGCGCAGCGAGGCGGCGGAGCCTTTGCCCACATCGCCGAATCCGGCGACCACCGCCACCTTGCCCGAGAGCATCACGTCCGTCGCGCGCATGATCGCATCCACGAGCGAGTGGCGGCAGCCATACACGTTGTCGAACTTCGACTTGGTGACCGAATCGTTCACGTTGAATGCGGGGAAGAGCAGTTCCTTGCGCTCCATCATCTGATAGAGGCGATGAACGCCCGTCGTCGTTTCTTCACTCACGCCGCGGATTTCCTTGACCATGCGGTGGAAACGTCCGGGGTCGCGCGCCACGGCCTTGCGCACCTGCGCGAGCAGCACTTTTTCTTCGACGCTGCCCGGTTTGCGGTCGAGCGCTTTGGGATCGTTCTCCGCGGCGTAGCCGAGGTGAACGAAGAGCGTCGCATCGCCGCCGTCGTCCAGGATCATGTTCGGACCCGCGCCGTTGCCCCAATCGAGGATGCGGTCGGTGTAGTCCCAATATTCCTCCAGCGTCTCGCCTTTGTGGGCGAACACGGGCGTGCCGCGCGCGGCGATGGCGGCGGCGGCGTGGTCCTGCGTGGAGAAAATATTGCACGAGGCCCAACGCACCTTTGCGCCCAGATGTTGGAGCGTTTCGATGAGGACCGCCGTTTGAATCGTCATGTGGAGCGAGCCGCTGATGCGCGCGCCTTTCAGCGGCTGCGCCTTGCCGAACTCTTCGCGAATGGCCATGAGGCCGGGCATTTCATATTCGGCCAATTCGATTTCCTTGCGCCCGAAGGCCGCAAGCGAAATGTCCTTAATTAGATAATCTGGCGCTTTGCCGCCCTTGACGACCTTTAATGCTGCTGATGTTTTTCCCATGTCTTTCCCTTTCTCTACGGTTTAATGGCCACATTCAAAAGCACGGGCAAATCGGGCGCCGCGCCTGAAACTCGTTCCGCAGCGAGCAGGTTCAACCCCGCCGCGCGCATCCATGCTTCCATCTCCTGTTCTTCAAAACCCAACCACTGGTCCGCCCACTTCTCGCGCATCCAGTCGTGTTCGTGGCGCGCGAGGTCGAGCACGAGCAACAGCCCGCCCGTGCGCAGCACCCGCGCGGCTTCGCGAATGGCCTGCTCCGGTTGCGCCGCGTGGTGCAACGCCTGGCTCATGACCGCGACATCCACGCTCTCCGCTTCGAGCGGCAGCGCGCCCAAGTCGCCCTCCGCAACGCTGACGCGATCTTCGAGTCCGGCTTTTTTTGCGCGCCGCAAAACTTCACCGCGCATCTTCGACGAGTGGTCCACCGCGACAACGCGCCGCGCAAATCGCGCCAGCAGCAACGTCAACTCGCCCTCCCCCGAGCCGATATCCACCACATCCCTGCCCGCAAAACCCGCGGCCAAACCGTGCGAGAGCGCCTCCCATCCGCCGCCCGGCTGCGTGAGCGAACTGTAGCGCCCGGCCATTCGATCGAAGAAATCGCGGCTGCGCTTTCGCCGTTGATCGAGCACCCGCCGAATCGCCGCCGAATCGGCTTTGCCGGTGGACATTTGGCTCAGATGCGTGGACAACATGGCCGTCATCGTCGGATCACTCAACAGCCGTCCGCGCCGATAATAGATGGAAGGTCCCTCGCGTCGCGTTTCGACAAATCCCGCGTCGCGGAGCGGCTTGAGGTGTCGGCTGACGGTGGACTGCGGCAAGCCAAGCACATGGACCAATTCGGCGACGGACAACTCCGCCTCCATCAACGCGCTGACGACGCGCAACCGCACATCGTCCGCAAGAGCCCGAAATATCTCCAACGTCTGGTTCATGCTTTATATTTGTTTTTCCGGATTGAAGGATACGTGGCCCGCCCCTCTGGGCAAGCGCAATTCCCATCAGAGAACTGCCCGAAATTGACCTTGCCGATGCTTCGGGTTCGGGGTATGTAGGATTGCTGAAGATTTGAGTGGAGGGGTTAGGAACGATGGCCATCCGTAAAAAGATTCTTGTGGGGTTTGGCGTTTTAGCGGGGGTCGCGCTCGTCGTCGGGGGTGTCATCGGATTTCGCGCATTTCGACTGTATAACATGGCGCGCGACTGGCGGACGCAGGTCCGGTATTTGATTGATAGCGGGGAATCCATCGGCAGCGCGCCCGCCGCGGACACGTTTTCCGCCAGCTACCTTGAAGCGGTGTTCGGCAACGAGCCGGAACTGCTCGCCCAGCTTAAGGCCTCCATCGCCAAAGGCATCGCGAATGACCCCGGCCTGAATCTCGGCGAAGTCGCCGCGATGATCGTCACCTATCACAAAACTTCGGACGGCAAAATCAACGACGTGGTCGCCCATGTCTTCGGCGGCTTCCCGCTCGGACGCCGTAAGCCCGGATTCCACCGCGACGGCTTCTTCGCGGAACAGTTGGATTCCGACCTCTGGCAAGCGGGCAATCAAGCGGTGGGCTTCCTCGGCCGCGACATGATTCTCTTCGCCGGCGACGATGAGGAAAAAGGCGAAATGGAAATCATCGAGTCCGTCTTCTCCGGCGATGTCATGCCGCTGGTGAAGTCCCTCGACACGCCCTTATATTACACCGCCGTATTCCCCGATCCGTCCCGTGTCGTGCCGCTCCAGATGCGCCGCCACGTCCAGGCGTTCATCGTCAAAGGCTATTTGAGCCAACAAAAAGGCGAAATGGAGAGCGTGGTGCTGACGCCCTCATCGAAGTCAGCCACGTATTCCATGCAGTTGTTGCACGACATGAGACTCGCCTCCCTGCTGTGGCTTCGCGGACGCTGGCGCGGCGTCATGGAGGACACGCTCTGGGGCCCGCAGGAGGGGACATGGTGGGCGTTCGAAATGGCCAACACGATCGAACAGGGGACGATGGAAAAGGAAGACAGCGTCGTCCGCATGCGAATGAATTTCGACCGGGTTATGGTGAACGCCACGCTCAAATCTGTCGAACGATTGGGCCGCGACTACGCTCAACAGAAACGCTCGCTCGACGAACGCATTGACCCGCGACTCGTGGATGCGAGTTTACGAAGCGATAAACCCCTGCACTATTGGAGCAATGAACACAAATGGGGTCCCGACTGGCCGTTCGCCGGTCCCAGGACCAATGATGAAGCGGGTGTGGAGTCCGCCCCCGCAAACACTCCCGCGGTCACGCCGACCATTTGAAGGCGCGACGCTGATGCCACATCTGTTTTTTACGCGGATTTCGGCCATTCAAAGTGTTGATTCATCGCCGGTTATCGGTTTACCATGACTGCGTTTTCAATCGAGTTTGGGGGCCACGGCATATCTTAATTAGGTGCTATGAGTTTTTTGATTGCCGGTGAACTGCGAAAAGTAGGTCAGCGGCGCGCAGGTTTTGTGCGCGCCGTCGTCGCATGCCTATGCCTCGCCGCCGCCTCCTCATTCGCTCTGGACTTCACTACCACGCAAGTCGCGGATGACTCCAAGATCAACCGCGAACCGGTCATCAGTGAAACCGGTTTAATTGCGTGGTATTGCAACGGCACAAACGACAAAGCCTCCGCCGTCGTGGACATAAACTTGTGGACGGATGGCGAACGAAGGAACATCACCGAAGGCAGCTCCGGAACCTTCTTTGGCAATATCAAACCCCAAGTCCAGAGCAACAAGGTGGTGTGGGTCGCCAGCTTTCCCGATGCCGTCCAGGGCGATATCACATGGCAGTTGAAAGAAGTGCCGACTCGCGACGAAGGCGCCCCCGAATTGCCCGCCCTCTACAGCGCCCCTCAGGAGGGCGACAAACAGTGGCTCGAAAATCTAATCCCCACAAACACCACGGACGCCAACGGCAACCCTGCCGTCATCACCAATGAACTTCGGCGCCATCCGAGCGGATTGGAAGAAATCTGTTACTGGGAAAAAGGCGCAACCGACGGCGTCGTCCGCATCACGCGCGACTACCGCCACGACTTCGCGCCGTCCGTCTGGGGAAATCTGATTTCGTGGCAGGTCGAAAAAGGCTGGCCGTTCGGCTGGGAAATCATGGCCTATGACCGAAGCAACGGCCAATTCGTTCAGTTGACCACCAACTTCTACTACGACATGGCGCCCAAAGTTCATGGCGATAAAATCGTGTGGTACGGATGGGACGGACACGATTTCGAAATCTACATGTACGACCACACCAAACAACAAATCACCCAAATCACCAGCAACCAATATGACGATGTCTCCCCGCAAATCTGGGGCGACCAAATCGTGTGGGAAGGCTATCCCTCCGCCGAGTCGGACATTTTCATCTATCGCGACGGCAAAATCGAAAAGCTCAGCGACAACATTGAAGACGACTTCAACCCGCGCATCTGGAACGGCAAAGTTATATGGCAGGGCTTCGACGGCGACGATTTCGAAATCTACTACTACGACCCCGAAAAATCGCCCAAAGCCATCAAGGTCACCAACAACCTCTTCGACGACACCAACCCGGACCTCAAAGACGGATTGGCCTGTTGGATGGGCTACTACCAAAATTGGGACGCCGAAATCTTCGTATGGGACGGCACGGGCGAACCCGTCATGATTACGGACAACGAATACGAAGATCGCGATCCCCACACCGCCGGCGGCAAAGTGGTCTGGCAATCCGAGCGCGATGGGAAATGGGGCATCTACCTCGCCTCGCCGAAATAACCGCTTCGCCGAAATCGAACGTCATGCATTCCACTGTCGGTCCAGCGAACGGTAGTTGATCGCCTCCGTCACGTGGTGCGACTGAATCTCCACGCTCGCTTCAAGGTCGGCGATGGTGCGCGCCACCTTCAAAATGCGATCATAGGCGCGCGCGCTGAAATTCAACGTCGTGATCGCCATCTTCAACACATCCTGCGCGTCCCCAGCCAGCCGGCAGTGCTTCTGAATATCCTTCGCGCGCATCGCCGCGTTGCAGCTCACGCGGCTCTGGCCGCCAAACCGCTGCTGCTGCACCGACCGCGCCGCCACAACCCGCTCGCGAATTTCCGACGACCCCTCCCCCTTTTGCGCCGACGCCAAGTCCTGATATTTCACCGCCGGCACCTCCACATGCAGATCAATGCGATCCAGTAACGGCCCGGAAATTTTCGCCCGATAACGACGAATCTGGAGCGGCGTGCACTGGCAGCCGCGCCGCGGGTCGCCGTGATACCCGCACGGACACGGATTCATCGCGGCGACCAACATGAACCTGCACGGGAACGACACGCTCGCCGCCGCGCGTGAAATCGTCACCACGCCATCCTCCAACGGCTGACGCATCACCTCCAACACGTTGCGATGGAACTCCGGCAGCTCGTCCAGAAAAAGAACGCCGTGATGCGCAAGACTCACTTCGCCCGGCGCAGGGTGCGCCCCGCCTCCGAGCAAACCCGCATCGGAAATGGTGTGATGCGGCGACCGGAACGGACGCCGCGAAACCAGCGCCTGATGCGGAGGAAGAATCCCCGCGATGCTGTGAATTTTCGTCGTCTCCAGCGCCTCCTCCAGCGCCATGGGCGGAAGAATGGAGGGCAACCGCTTGGACAACATGCTCTTCCCCGGTCCCGGCGGCCCGATCAAAATTAGATTGTGGCCGCCCGCCACCGCGATTTCGATGGCTCGCTTGGCCGACTCCTGCCCGCGCACATCGCAGAAATCATCGTCGTAGCCCGAGTGCGCGGCAAAATCTTCCTGCGCATCGAACCGGCACGGCAAAATCTCGGTCTGGCCGGCCATGAACTCCGCCGCCTGCCGCAAATTGTCCACGGCATACACTGCGATTCCTTTCACCACTGCGGCCTCTTCCACATTCTCCGCCGGAACCAGCAATCCCTTTCGCCCCTCCGCGCGGGCCATCAGCGCGATCGGCAATACGCCGCGCACGCGCCGCACGGCCCCGCTCAAAGCCAACTCGCCGACCACGCAAAATTGCGACAGCCGCTCAGGCGGAATGTCGCCATCCGTCGCAATCATCCCCAACGCAATGGGCAGGTCGAAGGAGGGACCTTCCTTTTTGATATCCGCTGGCGCGAGATTCACGGTAGTGCGTCCATCAGGCGGAGCGAAACCGGAGTTGATCAGCGCGGTCCAGACGCGATCCGAACTTTCTTTGACCGCCGCATCGGGCAATCCCACCACCACCACTTTGGGATCGCCCCCGCCCGCGTTGACTTCAATCTCAACGGGAAAGGCGTCCACCCCATACACCGCGCCCGAATGCACTTTCGCCAGCAAAGAAACCTCCGTTGTGAGTGGCGTATCTTCGCCGGACAAGCCGCGCCGGGCAACAGAAACTTGGCGCCATCACCAACCGTGCGCCGGGCCTTCCTGAAGAAGGCGCCCGGGCAATTCCTGAACGAAGCGCGACGGGGAATAATACTGCACGCCGCCGTCGTGCATCCGGCGCAAGGCGGGCACACACAGATACAGCTCGTCGCGCGCGCGCGTCGCCGCGACGTAGAACAAACGCCGCTCTTCTGACTCGCCCTCGTCTTCATTCAGCGTCCGTCCGGATGGGAACATGCCATCCGCCAGCCAGAGCAAAAAAACAACTTTCCACTCCAGCCCCTTCGCCTGATGAATGGTGCTCAAGCGCAGGGCATTGCGCTCGTCTTCCTCCGGCGCATCCGCTTCGGCGTCCATATTGGTCAGCAGGGCCAATTCGCTCAAAAACTGTTCCGCCGTCTCGAATCGCGCCGTGAAGTTGATCAACTGCTCGATATCTTCCATGCGGCGGTCATAATTTTCAAACGTGGCCACCGCGTAATCGTCGTAGAACGCCTCCACGAAGCGGTGAATCGTCTCGCCAGGATCTTCGTTGAGGGATTCGCTGAGATAGGCCGCCGCGATCGGCTCGACCTTCTTCCACGCCTCGCGCGCCGCCGCGGGCAGGAGCCGGTCGAGAAGGATGCGCTGCTGCGCGTCGCGCGCGTCGAACCGTGCGCCGAGCTGCTGCCAGATTTTGGCGGAGGTCTTTTTGCCGAGCTTGGGAAAAAGCTCCAACAGCCGCTGGAAGGCGAGACCGTCGCCGGGGTTCTCGAGCGCCCGAACGAGGCAACAAACATCCTTGATATGCGCCTGCTCGAAGAATCGAGTGCCGGAGGTGATGACATACGGAATCTGCCGGCGCGCCAACTCCAACTGCAACTCCATCGCGTGAAAATGCGAGCGATAAAGCACCGCGACTTCGCTCATCCGATAGCCCTCGCGCCGGAGAACATCCAGTCGGTCGGCCACAAAGCTCGCCTGCTCGTCGCCGTCGCGCAATCGCGCCACCTGCGGGCGGCGATATCGCTCGCGCACGGGGCGAAGCGTTTTCTGAAACTGCTCGGGATTGCCGGCAATACAGGCGTTCGCGACGTTCAGGATTTCCGGAACGCTGCGATAGTTCGTTTCGAGTTTGAACACCTGCGCGTCGGGATAACGTTGGGGAAAAGACAGAATGTTCCGGAAATTGGCGCCGCGCCATGAGTAGATGCTTTGAAAATCGTCGCCGACGACCAGCAGATTCCGATGCCGCGAGGCCACGTCGTCCACCCATGTGGACTGGATGACGTTCGTATCCTGATATTCATCCACCAACACGTAGAGAAATCGCTCGCGATATTTTTCCAGAATCTCCGGCCGCTCCTGAAACAGCCGGAGCCCATTGCAGAGCAGATCGTCAAAATCCATCGCGTTGCCATCCCGCTTGCGCGCTTCATACGCGCGATGCACGCGCACAATGTCGTCCACTTCAATATCGTGCTCCTCGAAACGCTCGGTGAAATCCGAAACGGGACGCTGCGTGCTCGCCGCAAGCCCGTAGGCGCTCAACAACACATCCGGCTTGGGAAAATGCTTCGCCTTCAAGCCCAGGGCTTCGATGCTCTGCCGCACCAGCGTGCGGGCGTCGTCCTGGTCGAGAATCGTGAAATCGTTGCGATAGCCGATGAGGTCGGCGTGCCGCCGCAAAATGCGATTGGCCATGTGATGAAAAGTTCCGCCCCACAACCCGCCGACGGCCTCCCCGATCAAATGCTGGGCCCGCTCCAACATTTCGCGCGCGGCCTTGTTGGTGAACGTGAGCAGGAGGATGCGCTGCGGATCAACGCCGCGGTCCACCAGCCAGGCCACGCGATACGTCAGCGTGCGCGTCTTGCCGGTTCCCGCCGCGGCGATGACGAGCACCGGGCCGTCGGGCGCCTGCACGGCGCGCAACTGCTCTTCGTTCAAATCCTGCTCAAATTGAATCGTGGACATGAAAGTTCCGAAGGCTGAACCCGCCGCATCGCCGCGGCTCACCCGTTCAACAACTCGGCGAAGGTAGTCTCGCGAAGGGTCTGCTTCAAGGCGCCATCGTACTGGCGCATGATCTTTTCGACCGCGGGGTTCACGTTGACCAGACCGACCGTCTCCGGCGAAGCGCCCGCTCCGGCCATCAGGGCCACGATATCGGCCACAACCATCCGGTCCGGCGGGCACAGCAGGGCGAAACTTTCTGTGCGATCCGCCAGCCTCGCCATCAAACCGCCGCGCACAAAAACGCCCACCAGATCGTTCACCAAGCGGACAGACACCTGATGGCGCTGCGCGAAATCGGCCACGTCAAATTGCGCGCGCCCGTCGGCAAATCCCCGAGCGGCGTCAAAACAGATGGAAAGGCCCATGAGCACCTTCGCCCGCATACTGGCCAGCGCAGCCATGCGCTCCATGTGAAACGTTCCGTGGTTTTGCTGGGCGAAGGCAATTTCGGATCCGAGCAAAATGATCATCCAGCAGACCGACAGCCACAGCAGAAAAATCGGCACGGAGGCGAAGGTTCCATAGATGGCGTTGTAGCGCGCGACGCCGACTTGAAGGCTGATATACGTCTTCTGCCACAGCACCCAAAGGATGGCGGAAATGAGGGCGCTCGCGGCGGCGGGCCGGCGGCGCACCTTCGTGTTCGGAATGAAAACAATGAGCAGAAAAAAGGCAAGCCACACGGAAGCCAGCGGCGCGACGCGCACACCCACCCGGTAGAGCGGCGAGGCGGC
>JABLTH010094725.1_pt1 | contig 44514 bp, 48 predicted proteins | sample 7875711 | NCBI WGS metagenome assembly JABLTH01 (sample SAMN14941262, study PRJNA633318) | bioreactor metagenome | isolation source: bioreactor | place: China | collected 2019-03-05 | reverse complement strand
TGACTCCCCACTGGTCCGCCAGCGATCCAGTGCGGCATGTTTGTACTCGGCGCTGAAACGCTTCCGCGGTCGTCGTGTGCTTTCATTCATCGTTTCCCTTTCGCACGCCGCCTCCCAGGTGTCCACCAAATCGGGAGAACTCTATTTCACCGGCCGCAACGGATGACTCTCTGATGATCCCCATCCGCAATCCTGACCTCTCCGCCATCACTCCCGCTACAACCACCGCTCGCCCCAGACCTCGCCCTCAACACTCATCGTCTCCACTCACTCATCTTTTTTTATACGATCGTACAAAAATAAATGAGTAATGAATTTGCCACGCCGCGCAGAAGCGCTAGACTTCCCGCCATGAGATCTGAGCTTTTTCATCACCCGGATTTCTCGCTGCCGGTCATCACACACAAAGCGGTGGCCGAATTGATGGACGCGATTCAGTTCTACGGCGAATTTTTGAATTCGCGCGGGCGCTCCCTCCTCTATGGCCGGCGCAAATCAGAGACGGCCTATTACAACGCCGTCGCCCGGCTCAAACGAAAAGGCATCGTCGCCAACAACAAACGCGGAGGACGTTTCCCAATTCTCCGCGTCATCCCACAAACAGAAGCCGACCGGGCGGTGATCAACCCCCGCCCATGGTGGAATGACAAGTGGAGCGGTCGCTGGTCCGTCCTTGTCTATGACGTGCCGGAATCGAACCGCAAATATCGCGACCATCTCCGCCGCGCCTTGTTCCGCCAACGCTGCGGCTGTCTCCAAAACAGCGTCTGGATTTCCCCGCGAGACCTGCGCCCGTTCTATAGCGATTTGGAAACAGCAGCCTCGCTCGGCACCGTCGCGCATCTATTTGAAGCGCGCACTGTCCTCGGCCGAGGTCATGCCCAACTCGTTCACGAAGCATGGGACTTTGAACTAATTGATCGCATCCATGCCCGCTATCAAACCGACTGCCGCAAAGCGCTCGCCAAAATTCAAAGCACCTCAATCTCAAACGAACAGATATCCGACCTCGTGCTAAACGAAGCGCGCGCCTATCGCCTCGCAATCACCCTGGACCCGCTCCTTCCCCGAAATCTGTACCCCTCAATCTATGACGGCTTTGCCTCCGCTGACCTCCACGACCAATTCATTGAAGCCATGCGCCAGCGGATCCACACCCAACTTGATTCATCTTTTTTTGTACGATCGTATGAAAAAAGATGAGTATAATTTCGGCGGTCACAACAGGGAAAGTGATTTCGGCGGCGCGCGGTGGGCTGAGCGATATTCCTGAGCGGCGTTGACCCCATTCTCGCGTTGCCCTAGTGTCCGCAGCATGCCTGCTCGCATCATAGCCATGGCCAATCAAAAAGGGGGCGTGGGAAAAACGACGACCTCTGTAAACCTCGCCGCCTGCCTCGCTGAACGCGGGCGCAAAACTCTGTTGATTGACGTTGACCCGCAAGCCAACGCCACCAGCGGCGTCGGTATTGAAAAATGCGAAGGTCGCAGCCTCTACGCCTCCCTCGTCGGCAACGCCCCCGCAGCCGGCTTCATCACCCCTACGCCCATCAAAAATCTCTACTTGATTCCCGCCGAAGTAGATCTCGCCGGATGCGAAATCGAAGTCGCGCGCTCCGACCGCTATCTCCATCGCCTGAAAGACGCCCTCGCGCCCCTCGCCGCAGCCGAACAACACGAATTCATCTTCATTGACTGCCCCCCCTCCCTCGGTGTCCTCACCATGAACGCCCTCTGCGCAGCCGACGCGCTCATCATGCCCATCCAGTGCGAATACTACGCCCTCGAGGGACTCAGCGTCATGGTCCGCCTGATTGACCAACTCCGAAACGGCGGCGCAAATCCGGCCCTTGAAATTGAAGGCCTTGTCATGACCATGTATGACAACCGCACCAGCCTCGCCCGACAGGTTTGGCAACAGGTCCGCGAGCACTTTGAAGACAAAGTTTATGACACGCTCATTCCCCGCAGCGTGCGCCTGAGCGAAGCCCCCAGCCACGGACAACCCATCATCACCTACGACAAATTCGGCATCGCTGCCGCCGCCTATCGCAATCTCGCCAAAGAATTTCTGCGTCGCCGCCGCCTCGAACCCGATCCCGCGGAGCGCACCCTCGCGCCCGAAATTCCAATCGTTGGAAATCCGGGCTGAGAAAGTTCCAACGCTCGGAATCCCCTCCAGAACTCAAAAGGGCGTCAGACGCGCCTGAGTTCAACATTGGGCGCCTGCGCAATCCGGCGATTTCTCTCGCGCGAATGCTTATGCTCTATAAAGCAGGAGAAAGAAGAGCTTGCACGAGGTTTTGAAAAGCCACGTTTCGCCGTGGCTGGAGTGGATTGTCGGTTCATGGCCGCGACAAGGCGCGGCCCTCCAAGATGGCGCGATCGAGGCGCGCATGCACGGCCGGTCTCGGCAAAATTCTCTGAAAAAAATAGGGGGCAGACGCTCAATATTTATATTTTGCGCGAGCGAAGTGCTGTAGTGCGCATCGAGCGAATGAGCGGGGATGCCCAACGCGGCGCTCCGGTCCGAACGACGCCGTTATTCCTTTTTTGCCGGCTCTTCCTTTTCGCCGCCGAATACGCCCTTGAGCGCGCCGCCGAAGGCCTTCACACCATCCACCGCCGCGCCACCGACGGCTTCAGCGCCTTTGACGGCCGCTCCTCCAACCGCCGTGGCTCCCTCCACGGCCGCGCCGCCCACCGCGGTCACGCCTTCAACGGCAAGCTTTCCCGCGCCGGTCACGACATCCGTGATCGCGGAGAAGATGGCTCCGAACACTTTGCGAATCACATCCACGATGGAAGCGCCGCCCTCATCCTTGCCGATGTTCGTGAGGTGAACGGTCGGCAGCGGAATGGGCGCGCCGATACCCGCCGTTAGTTTGGCGGCAATTTTCACTTCGCCGTGTTCGACAAGAAGATCTTCGATGACGACCTTTTTGCCGGGCTTCTCTTCGGCCTTCGGCTCTTCCGTTTTCGGCGCGGAAGGTTCACCCTTCTGCAGGCCGTCCAGAATCGCGCCGATGTTGCTGTTGCCAAGGCCGATCTCATAGTTGATCTGCGGCGCGTTCACATAGATGCGCTTGATGACGATGGTGTCGGAGAAAATGGATTTTGGCTCCAAATCTACGGTCACCTCGCCGACGCCGATCGCCTGATCAGTTTTGAATCCCGCCGGGTTTCCGAGCGAAAACCCTTTCAGGCTCACGTGTCCGCGCAGCAGCGAAAAGCTGGCTTTTTCGAGTTTGACCGGCACGCCCACAACGCTCGGTCCAATTTTTTCAGCGGCCGCTTTGACCACGCTGCCCAGCATGAAATTAGCCACAAGCAACAGGGCGACGAGAACGATCAGCAGTCCAAGTAGAATTTTTTTCATTGTTCAACCTCGCGGGACGAGCAAATCACTGGAAACATATCCTGTCAACTGGTATGGTTTGCGGCCCGATGAAGCACATTATCCTTTGTGGCGACGGCATGGGCGATTATCCGGTTTCTGAACTGGGTGAGAAAACCATCCTTCAAGCTGCGCACATTCCGAATATGCGCCGCATCGCAGCGGGCGGCCGGGTGTTGATGGTGCAAACGGTGCCGGAGAATCTCGCGCCGGGCAGTGACGTGGCCAATCTCGGATTGCTCGGCTACGACGCGCGAACGAGCTACACGGGCCGCGCGCCGATCGAGGCCGCAGGGGCTGGAATACCGATGGGCCCGCGCGATGTGGCCTTCCGCTGCAATCTCGTGACGGTGCGCGATGGAATCATGGATGATTATTCCGCCGGCCACATTTCGACGGATGAGGGCCGCGCGCTCATCGCCGATCTTGATCGCGCCCTGGGCCGCCCCGGCTTGCGTTTTCACGGCGGCGTGCAATACCGGCATTTGGTGATTTGGGAAAATGGCCCGGACAAAATGATCGCGTATCCGCCGCATGAAATCTCCGGACGCCCCGTCGCAGGCTTTCTTCCGAGCGACGCACAAGCGCGCGAGTTGATGGAGAAGTCGAAGGCCATTTTGCGCGATCATCCGGTGAATCGCGCGCGAATGGCCAGGGGCCAGAAGCCGGCCACGCAAATCTGGTTCTGGGGTCAGGGCCGCGCGATGTCACTCGAGCCTTTTGCCCGGCGCTACGGTCTCTCGGGCGGCGTAATTTCCGCCGTGGACCTCGTGCGCGGCATCGGGTTGCTCGCCGGTCTGAAAGCGCCGATCATTGAAGGAGCGACGGGATTTCTCGACACAAACTACGCGGGGAAAGTCGCCGCCGGTTTGGCGCTGCTCGATGAGGGCGATTTTTCTTACATTCATGTCGAAGCGCCGGATGAATGCGGACACATCGGCGACCCGCACAAAAAGAAACAGGCGATCGAGGATTTCGACACAAAGGTCGTGGGTCCGATCTGGCGCGCGCTGGAACAAAGGCACGAATCCTATCGTTTGATCGTGGCGATGGATCACCGCACGCCCGTCTCGCTCAAGGGGCACAGCCGCGAGCCGGTGCCGCTCGCGATCATCGAAGGCCCGACTGGTCCGCTGAATCGAGAGGCCGCCTTCGACGAGTCGCTGAACGGCGGCGTGGCCGAAGCGACATCGTGGGAACTGATTCAAGCGTCGCTCGGGGGATCGAAGCGGAGGGCGAAATCGCCGTGACAACCTTCGTTCTCATCCTGGCCGTGGTCGCGCTCACCGCGCTTTCAACCGCGCTGCTCATACGCCGCCGCCCGGCCAAATCCTCCGGCCCCTGGACCACCATTCAACACAGCATCCTGAGCCTGCGCGACATCGGACAGCTATCGGTGTTCAAGGTCGTGACGAAGGAAATCGTCACCGCGGAGGATCATTCGTGGGGCGCGGTCGGCAAGAAGTATCTGAACTGGCTGCTGTCGGCCAAGAAGATGGCGATCATCTTCGAGTTCGACATTGATTTTCGGTACGACCTGCGCCACGAGGCGTTCCGCATCGAGGACCTCGGTCAAGGTCGCTATGCGTTGACGCTGCCGCCGTGCGCCTACGAAGTCCGCATACGCGACATGCGGATTTACGACGAACGCAAGTCGCGCTTCTTCCCGCTGCTGCTCCCCGATCTGCTGAACGATTTTCTCGGCGGCACCTTCAGCGAAGCCGACAAGAACCAGCTCATCGCTGATGCGCGGCGCCACGCGGAGATGCAGGCGCGAAGCATGATCTCCAATCTCGAGTCCGAAGTGCAGGCCTCCGCGCGGAGCACGCTGACCTCCATCAGCCGCGCATTCGGCGCGCGCGAGGTGAGCCTTGAATTTGCCGGAAAGCAAAACGGTCAGATCGCCGTCAGCGTGAGCAAGGACCTTCAGCTCACCTAACCCGTTTTCATCTCAAGCGGTGAGGCGGGCGCGCCGAAACAGTTTTTTTCGCTCTTTTAACACCGACGCGCGCAGTTTTTCTTCATCCACTTTTGTCAGGCGCCCGTCGCGATAGAGAATTTCGCCGTTCACGATCGTCATCCGAACATCCCGCGCGCAATTGGAATAGAGCAAATTCGTCGCGGCCTTTGTGCAGGGCAAGGTGTGGAAGTCCTGCTGGTCCACGATGATGATGTTGGCGCGTTTGCCGACATCGAGCGTGCCCATTTCCTTTTCCCACCCGAGCGCTTTCGCGCCGCCCTCGGTGGCCATTTTGACGACCTTCTCTGCGGCGAGGGCTTCGGCGCCGAGGCGCAGTTTCTGCATCAGGCCCGCCTCGCGCATTTCCATGAATTGGTCGAGGCGATTGTTGCAGGGCGTTCCATCCGCGCCCATGGAAACGTGAATGCCGGATTCGAGATATTCGGGAATCGGCGCGATGCCGGAGGCCAGCTTCATGTTCGCCGAGGGGCAGTGCAGCACCTTCGTCTCCGTCTCGCGCAGGATCGCGCGCTCATGCGAATCCGCGTGAATGCAGTGCGCGATGCAGCAGTCGGGGCCTGTCAGTCCCACCGAGTGAAGATAGTTGATGTTCCTCATGCCGGTGCGCGCTTCCACCAACTCGACTTCGGGAATCTGCTCCGACGAGTGCGTGTGCAGCCGCAGCTTGTGAGCCCGGGCATAGTCGGAAGCCGCGCGCATGTTTTTTGAGGAGCAGCTCAGCGCAAAGCGCGGCGCGATGGCGAGGCGAAGGCGGTCGTGCTTTCCCCAACGCGCGAGCAGTTGGTCGCACTCGGCGAATCCCTTTTCCGCATCCCGCGCGAGCGGGCGAAAGCCCGCCGTTTCATCCATGAAGCAATGCCCGATCAACCCCATGAGTCCGGATTCGTCCACCGCTTCAAAAACCGATTCCGTGTGGCGCACGACTTCCATCGAAAGGAACGCGGTCGTTCCGCTGCGCAGCAATTCCGCGCAGGCCAGCGCGGCGGAGGCGCGAAGCGAGTCGGGATCGTGCGCCGCCTCGAGCGGCCAGATCACGTGGCGCAGCCAGGGCAGCAGCGCCAGGTCCTCGCCCGCGCCGCGGAAAATCGTTTGGCAAAGGTGCACGTGGCTTTGGATCAGCCCCGGCAGGACGAGTTGACCTCGCGCGTCCACCACGTTGCGAACGCGGGCGTGGATTTTGCCGATCTTGGCGATCCTTCCATCGCGAACGAGAACGGAAGCATTCTCCAGCACCGGGCGCTCCGCGGCAGGCCATACGCGGGCGTTCTTGATAAGCAGATCACGTCCCATGTCAAAGCTGCGGAGTATTCGTGGAAAATCTTTTCGGCTCAAGTATTTCCTATCGGTTTTACAAAATTTCAATTCGCTTGAGTAAAACCCCCGCTTGCCCTATTTCTGAAGCATGAAGCGTTGGAATATGCTCATTGTTTTTCCGCTGGCCCTCTCCGGCTGCGCGACCTACACCGATCTCCAGAACAGCGAGTTCACGGCAAATCAGAATTTTCAAATGGCGCGCGAAGATTATCAGCGCATCAAAGGCCAACTCGATGGACTTCAGTTGCAGATCGAGCAAATGCAGCAGGAACTGGCCCGCGTGCGCAGCGGCCCGGCCGCTCAGGTCCAATCGTTGCAGGCGACGGTGGATCAGCTCGCCAATCGCCTCCAAGCCGAGGAGTCCGCGCGGCAGCGCGACAAACAGGAGATCGTGGACACCCTTTCCGGCAAGATCACGAAGATCATGTCCACCTCCACTCCGCGCCCGACGCCCGTCCAGCAGCAGTCGGCGCACAAGACCAACGCGAAGGGCTACGAGCACAAAGTCGAAGCCGGTCAAACGATCTCCGCGATCGCCTCGGCCTACGGCGTCAAATCGAGCGACATCCTGCAGGCCAACAACATTTCGGATCCCACGAAAATTCGCGTGGGGCAGGTGCTCTTTATTCCCGCCCCCTGAAGCAAAACGCCGCGTCATCATGTCCAACTGGTATCTTCAAAACGCTGACGAAAACACTTTTGGTCCGGTGGACCTCGACACGCTGTGCGCATGGGCTGCGGATGGACGCATCGGCCCGGACGACCGTATCTCCATGGATCGCCGCACGTGGCAAGCCGCGCCGCGAATCAGCGAATTGGAAATGAACTGGACCGTCAACCTTCCCGACGGTTCCACCATCGGGCCGCTCCATCTGCTCGCCTTGCGGGAGCTCGTGCTGGATGGATCCCTCGCGCCAGAAGCGAACATCTCGCACGCGCGAACCGGTCGCGTCGCGCGCCTTGGCGATGAGCTGTTGCCGGCGATCATTGAACTCTGCCGCCAAACGTCCGCGGCCCACGCGTCGCCGGCGAAGGGCTTGCCCGCTGACGGCAAGGAGCTGCAAAGACTTCAGCAGATGTACGACAACGATCTGGCCGCCGCGCAGGAAGAAATTGACGCTGCGCAACGAGATGCGGCGACGCGCATCGCCACCGCCGAAGCCGCCGCGCGCGCCGCGCAGGAGGAAGCCGAAGAGGCGAGGAAACGACAGGAAGGCGCCGACGACGCCTACCGGGATGTGCTCAAACAATTTCGCGAGTTGAACGATCGCTACATTCGCCTCAATCATGAATACCAGCGGCTGCGCGCGAAGCCCGGATGATCAGGACCCGCCAAGAGCCGAAACGCAGTTGCCTTGAATAATTTGGGTGGTAAGTTCGTCTCACAAAACAGGAGAAACCATGAAAAGACTACTCATCGCGTTTTCCGTATTGGCGCTCTCGTCCGTCATCGCCCTCGCCGGCAGCGGCTGGCACAAAGTTGGCGAATTCGATTCCGGCGGCGACGGCAAGGAAGTGGCCGTGGACCGGACCTGCTCTCAGTGCCTCATTAAAGTCAAAGAAGGCAGCGTCATCATCAACACCATCACCGTGCGCGAAGGCGGGAACAAAACGCCGCACAAAATCGGCAAACGCCTGAACAAGGGCGAAGACGAAGTCGTCCAGATCGGCGACAAAATTCCGGTCAAGAGCATGCGCATTGGCGACGACGGACGCGGACACTACGAAGTCTATGTTAAATAGTCGAGTCGCCAGGCCGCGCGCCATTCGCGCCTTGCTGCTCGCCGTTCTGTTCGCCCTCTCATCGTCCGCAGGACGCGCGGATCCGCTGCTCGTCTTCGCTGCGGCCAGCCTCTCCGACGCGCTGGCTGCGGCCCGCGCCGAATATGTTTCGCGCGGCGGCCCGGACCTTCTCTTCAGTTTCGGCGGATCCTCCGCGCTCGCCCGTCAGATCGAAGCGGGCGCGGCGGCGGACATTTTTTTCTCCGCCGACGAGCAGAAGATGGATCAACTTGCCGCAAAGGGGTTGATCCTCGAAGAAACGCGCCGCACGCTGCTCTCCAACACGCTCGTGCTGGTCACCTCGAAAGAAGACACGACCACAGCCACCCCATCCGACCTCCTCTCCCCGCGCGTCGAGCGCATCGCCTTGGCCGAACCGGAGACGGTGCCTGCCGGCATTTATGCAAAGACCTTCTTGATCGAAGCCGGGCTGTGGTCAAACGTGCTCGCCAAGGTAACGCCAACGGAAAATGTGCGCGCCGCGCTTGCGGCCGTGAAATCGGGAAATGCCGACGCGGGCATCGTCTTCCGCACCGACGCGCTCTCCTCGCCCGGAGTCCGCGTGGCGTATGACATCCCGCCGGAGTCTTGCCCGAGCATGACCTATCCCGTCGCCGTCATCGCCGAAAGCCCCCACGTCGAAGCGGCCAAGGATTTTGTGCGATTCCTCGCCTCGCCCGAGGCGGCCGACATCTTCAAGAAATTTGGTTTCATCCCCACGACAACACGTTAGCGTGGTGGCGCAATGTTGGAGGTTTGGCACATCACGCTCTTCACCGCGGGCATCGCCGCGCTGAGCACCCTGTGTATTCTGCCTTGGGGACTCCTCGCCGCTTGGCTGTTGGCCAAATTCGACTGGCCCGGCAAGTCCATCGTCGAAACGATACTCTCCCTGCCCCTCGTCATGCCGCCCGTCGCCACGGGCTTGATTCTGCTGAACCTGCTCGGTCGGCGGGGCGTGATCGGCCTCTGGCTGCACGATGTGCTGCACTTGGATGTCGTATTCACATGGCGCGGCGTGCTCGTGGCCACGGCGGTCATGTCCTTTCCCTTGCTTCTGCGATCCCTCCGCGTGGGCTTCGAAGAGATCAGCAGTGAAATGGAAGACGCGGCGCGCGTCGAGGGGGCGAATCGGGCGCAGATGCTCTGGCATGTGGTGATTCCGCTCTCCTTCCGCTCCATCATCGCCGGCGTCCTGCAAGCCTTCGCGCGCGCGTTGGGCGAATTCGGAGCCACAATCATGGTCGCGGGCAACATCCCCGGCAAAACCACCACGCTCTCGCTCGCCATCTATCAACATGTTCAAATGGGACGGGATGCCGACGCCTTTCGACTCCTTGGCGTTTCCGTGTGCCTGGCCTTCGCCGCCATCTGGACGCACGAACGACTCGTGCGGAAAGCCGCCCCTGCGCGGTTCGCCTCGCGCAGACGCTGAGCAAAACCCGCCGCCCCGGCGGCGCCGGGCGTGGTCCACACGAACGCCCAGTCCGCCATTGGCCGCCTTCCAGTTCTCGTTGACCTCGCGCCGCCCCTCATTCAATCTCGCCCTCTTTGAGTATGAAACCGATCATCCCGATCCTCGCTCTGATTCGGAGGGCCTGAACCATGCAGGCCCCGCTCTGGCTTTGGATCGCCTACACCGTCGGCGTTTTCGTGCTGCTGATTCTCGACCTCGGATTCTTCAAGCGCCGCGCCGACCATGAAGTGAACCTGCGCGAATCGGCGCTCTGGACCGCCATCGTCATCGTCCTTTCCCTGCTCTTTGCCACTTTCATCGGGTTTCGCGAAGGCCGCCCCAAAGCGCTCGAATTCCTCTCGGGCTATCTCGTTGAATATTCCTTGAGCGTGGACAACATCTTCATCTTTGTTGTCCTCTTCAACTACTTCGCCGTTCCGCGCCACCTCCAGCACCGCGTGCTGTTCTGGGGCATTCTCGTCGCCATCCTCCTGCGCGGATTGATGATCTGGGTGGGTGTGGCTCTGATTGCCCGCTTCCACTGGCTGCTCTATGTCTTCGGCGTCTTCCTACTCGCGACCGGAGCGCGACTTCTTTTTCACCGAAACGAAGACATGGAGCCGGAAAAAAATCCGGCCGTTCGACTCTGCCGTCGCTGTCTGCCCATGACCTCATCCTTTGACGGGCCGCACTTTTTCGTAAAACGCGATGCGCGTTGGCTGGCCACCCCGTTGTTTCTGGTTTTCGTCGTCGTCAACTTGACCGATGTCGTTTTTGCGGTGGATTCCATCCCCGCAATTTTCGGACTGACCACCGACCCGTTCATCATCTTCACCTCCAACATTTGCGCCGTCCTCGGCCTGCGTTCGCTCTATTTCCTCGTCTCGGGCGTGATGCAGAAATTCCGGCATCTCCAGACGGGCCTCGCGCTCATCCTCATGTTCATCGGCGCAAAAATGCTCGTGGCCCCTTTCCTCCACATCAGCACCAGCCATTCGCTCATCGTCGTCGCCCTCATCCTCGCCACCAGCGCCATCTGGTCACTCATTCCCGCAAAGGAGAACAAGCCGAATGCATGACGCGCTCGTCGCCGCCGCGCTGGGTTTAATCGAAGGATTGACCGAGTTTCTTCCGATCTCCTCGACCGGCCATCTCATTCTCGCCGGTCACGCCTTGAAATTCGGAGGAGCGTTTGCGGATAGCTTCGATGTCATTATTCAAGTGGGCGCGATTCTCGCCGTCTTGATCTTCTATCGAAAACGTTTTCTCTCGCTCCTCAAACCGCAAAGCGCTCCGGGATTTTCCGGCCCGCGCGGTCTTTTCCTGCTCGTCCTCACGACGATTCCGGCGCTGGCGCTCGGATTTGTTCTGCACGGCTATATCAAAACCCGCCTGTTCACACCCGGCTCGGTCGCGACCGCGTTGGCGGTCGGCGCACTGGGCATTTTGGTGGTCGAACGATTTGTTCGCAACCACACGAAGACGCTGGAAGAAATGAATTGGAAGCTCGCGCTCGGTGTCGGCCTTGTGCAGTGTCTGGCGCTCTGGCCGGGATTTTCGCGTTCCGCCGCCACCATTCTCGGCGCGATGTGTCTGGGACTCAACCGCCGCGCAGCGACCGAGTACTCATTTTTTGCCGCCGTTCCTGTGCTCGCCGCCGCGGCGGGTTATGATCTATTGAAAATCTGGAATAAACTTTCCATCCACGACGCCCCGCTTTTCGCCCTTGGACTCCTCGTCGCATTTTTCGCCGCGTGGTGGACCATCAAGTTCCTGATTCGCTATGTCGGCAGCCACTCCTTTTCGCCCTTTGCGTGGTACCGCCTCGCCCTCTCCGCCCTCGTATTCTGGCTGGTCACCTGACCGTCACTCCACTCGCCCCCCCTTCCCGCGCCAGCCGCACCTCAACTCCATCGGGCTGTCGAATTGTTGATTTTTGAAAAAAATATCAAAACCGCGTTGACATTCAAAAAACTACATATAATCTATCGAATTACTAGTGATAACTGGTCAAGAGGTAAACAATATGAGGAATTCTTCAGTGAAATGGTTTTCTAAAAAGATGATGGGCATCGCCTTGCTGGTTTCGGTCGCCCGCGTGGCACAGGCCACAAATGGCGATAACCTGGAAGGTGTTGGAACGGTTTCCGAGGCGTTGGGGGGAACCGGCGTGGCGGCGCCGCAGGACGGATTGACGGCCATCGTGAACAATCCGGCCGGGCTGTCTTTCGCGCCGGGCGCCAAAGGCAAAGAATTGACGGTCGGGCTGACGCTGTTCCATCCGACGGTGGACGCGCGAATTTCCACACCGGCCGGCACGTTGACCGGCGGAAGCGACGATCCCGTGTCTCTGATTCCGTTCCTTGCGTATAGCCAACCGCTGAATGAGCGATGGAACTTCGGCTTCGGGGCGTATGGCGTATCGGGGATGGGCGTGGATTACCGAGGCCAAGGTTGGGATTTGGACGGGAACCCGGCGAATGGGTTCGAGGGCGACTTGTTCTCGAAATACAGCAGTCTGAAGGTTGCGCCGGCCCTTTCTTATGACGTGGCCACCAACCTCGCCCTGGGCGTGGCGCTGCACGGCAATTACAGCACGCTTGATCTCGGCCAGGACAACACCGACGCCTTTGGCGTGGGCGCTTCCCTTGGCGTGACCTATCGCGTCGGCGCCGTTCAACTCGGCGCGAGCTACACGACGCCGCAGAAGTCCACGTTCGACGGCGTGTTCAATTTCGATTCGTTCACTGGCGATATGAAGTCGGACAACCTCTCGCTGGAACAGCCCGCCGTGTACGCCGCCGGCGCGGCATGGCAGCCGAGCGACCAATGGCTGCTGGAGTTCAACCTCAAATATCTGCCGTGGAGCGACACCGATGGCTATGGCGACTTCGATTGGGACGATCAGTGGGTCTATGCCGTCGGACTACAGTACAACGCGACCGAGAAGCTGGCCTTGCGCGCGGGCTTCAACTATGCGGAGAACCCTGTCCGCGAGCATCACGGCTTCGATCCATCGGGCGTGACGGTCGTTCAGGGCAAGCAAGTGCCGACCTTCGGCTATGAACTTCTCCGAAACGTCGGATTTCCGGCGATCGTCGAGTCGCATCTGACCCTAGGCTTCGGCTACCGCCTGACCGACACGTTGACGCTGAATGTGGCCTATGCTCACGTCTTCGAGAACGAAATCAGCAGCACATCCGCGGGCGACGCCATCGCGCTTGAATCCACGCTATCCGAGGACTCCCTCGGCCTCAGCCTGGCGTGGGCGCTGAACTGACGCGGGCGAAAGCCGAGGAAACCATGGCCGGAAAAAACAAGCTGTCCCTCATCTGCATGAGCGGTGATTTCGACAAAGCGATCGCCGTATTCACGCTGGCCTCGGGCGCGGCGGCGGTGAACTATGAGGTCAACATCTTCTTCACCTTCTGGGGTCTGAATGTCATCAAAAAACAGACCGGCCGGCGATTCATCGGGAAAGGTCTTCTGGCGCGCGCGTTCAATTTTCTGTTGGGCGGACGGAAGAACCTGCCGTTGAGCCGGTTGAATTTCGCGGGCGCGAGCCCGCGCTTGATGACCGGCCTGATGAAGGGCCGCAACGTGGCGACACTGGATGAATTGTTCCACGCCTCACTGGCTCTCGGGGTGAACTTCTACGCCTGCGAAATGGCCATGCAGGTGCTCGGACTGACAAAGGCCGACTTCATTCCAGAGATCAAAGACGTGCTGGGTGTGGCCACATTTCTTGACCTCTCCCGCGAAGGACAAACGCTATTTATATGAGCGCATTCACACTGGATATCACACGAGAACACTGTCCGATGACCTTCGTCAAAACGAAACTCCGGCTCGATCAAATGGTCCCCGGCGATGTGTTGGAGATTCTAATGAAGGACGGCGACCCGCTTCAAAACATCCCCAAAACATGCCAGGAGCAAGGCTTTGAAGTCCTGGAAATCGGCCGGGTTCGAGACGACGTGCACAAGGTCGTGGTGAAAAAATAGCAGCGGCAATTTCGGGCGAGCGCCCGCCGGCAAGAGGCGGGTCAGCGAAGCGCCACGCCTCGAAAGGCGTTCGGCAGCGAGTCAATAATGTCTCCGGCAATGAGGCACGCCTGGCTCTTTTCCCACGCCGCAATATCCCCCGCCCGGCCGTGGAGATAAACCGCCGCCCGAGCCGCATCAAAGGGATCCAACCCCTGCGCCACAACGCCCGCCAGCAATCCGGCCAGCACATCGCCGGAGCCGCCGGTCGCCATTCCTGGATTGCCCGCGAGCGAAATCGAAATGGGCCGCCCGGTTTGGGCCACGATCGTTCCCGCGCCCTTGAGCACCACCACGCCGCCGACCATGCCGGCGACGCGACGCGCGATCTCCGCCCGATTCGCCTGGACCTCGGCAACTTCGCGTTGGATCAACTTCGCCATTTCGCCGGGGTGCGGAGTCAACACGGGAGGCTTGCGCGCCTTCTTGAAAATATCCACCTGCGCGCTCATGACGCTCAAAGCATCGGCGTCAAAAATCATCGTCGCCTCGCACTCGCGCACCAAGCAGCGCACAATCTGCAACGTATCGTTTGAACGGCCCATGCCCGGGCCCACAAGCACCGCATCAAATTCATCGAAGCGCCTGCGCCAGACATCCACAACACGCGCCGATAGCGCGCCGTCGGGCGTTGTTTCGCCGACGTGAACCATGGCTTCAGGCGCGACGGGCATGAGCAAAGGCCCAACCTCCTCTGTGGTCAACACCGAAACAAGTCCGACCCCGGAACGAAGCGCGGCGCGCGCCGCGAGTAAAATCGCGCCGCTCATGCCGCGCGACCCGCCGATCAACAGCACGCGCCCATAACTCCCCTTGTGCGAATCCCGCTTGCGGCGGGAGAACATAGATCGAACATCCGTGGCGAAGATAAACTCTTCGTCCTCATCCACCGCGACATCCTGCACGAACTTTTCGGGAATCCCGATGTTCGCCACTTCGAGATGCCCGACATATTCCAACGCAGACGGCTTGAGAAGGCCTCGTTTGGGCAAGCCGATCGTCACCGTCAAATCCGCATAGACGGCCTCTCCCTCCACCCGCCCCGTCTCGGCGTTCAATCCCGACGGCACATCAATGGACACGCAGAAGCACCGGGTTGATTGGGCGTTGATGTATTTGATCGCCGCCGCCGCGGGGCCGCGCGCCGGCCCGCTCAAACCCGTTCCCAGCACGCCATCCACGATCACATCGCAAGGCGCCGGATTCTCCATCGCCGCGCGCCAGTCTTCCACCGTGGGCATTTCCAGCACCCGAATCTTATCCGTCTTGAGGCGATTCATGTGGGTGAGCGCGTCGCCGCGCACTTGGTCGCGTGTTCCCGCCAGCCAGATTTCCACCGCGCAACCCATCGCCTTGAGCGCGGCGGCGGCGACAAAGACATCGCCGCCGTTGTTGCCGCGCCCGGCAATGAGATGAACGATCGGCGCCTGATAGCCAACGGACAGGGCGAAATGATTGACGACTTGCGCGACGCCATCTCCGGCGCGAAACATCAACTCTTCGCCTTTGACGCCGGATTCTTCACTCATCCGACGCTCCAACTCGCGCATCACCGATGTGCTCACAATTTTCATGATGTCACCAATAGCGTGTTGGCCACGGCGTAGTGCTCCGTGTGGGCCAGCGAAACGAGAACGTTCTCCCCGCCGTGCGCCTTCAGAAGCTCCGCGCCTTTCCCGTGAAGTCGAATACTCGGCTCGCCCGTGGTTTCATTTCGCGCCACTTCGATATCCAGCCAGCCCAGTTGTTTCCCAATGCCGGTGCCAAAGGTCTTGCTCACCGCCTCCTTCGCCGCAAAGCGTCCGGCGTAATGAATGGCGGGGTCCGCCATGCGATCGCAATAGGCCTGTTCGGATGCGAGAAAAATGCGGTCTTTAAAGCGCGGCCCAAATCGCGTCAGTGAATCCCGAATGCGGGCCGTCTCCACAATATCCACGCCCAGTCCGCGAATCACTTCGCACCCCCACGATGTTTCGACATCGCCTTCAGCATCTCAGCGACGGCCTCTTTCATCCCCACCAACACCGCGCGCGCCACAATGCTGTGCCCGATGTTCAGTGTGTCGAGATGCGGAATCCGCAAAATGCGGTCAATGTTCGACAAATTGATGCCGTGCCCCGCGTTGACGCGCAGGCCCAACTCGTTCGCCAGTTCCGCCCCGCGGACGAGCCGTTGCAACTCGCGCTTCGCCGCCGCGCCGCGCGCGTCGCAAAATGCGCCCGTGTGTAGTTCGACAAACGGCGCGCCAACCTCGCGCGCGGCTCTAATTTGCCGCGCATCCGGCGCGATGAAAAGACTCACAAGCACGCCGGCATCCCGCAACGCGGCGACAGATCGGGCGACGCGCGCCCGCTGTCCGAGCACGTCCAATCCGCCCTCCGTCGTCAGCTCTCTGCGGCGCTCCGGCACGAGGCAGGCCTCGTCCGGCTTCACGCGGAGCGCAAATTTCACAATTTCCGGCGCCAGGCTCATTTCGAGGTTCAACGGCAAAATCCCGGCGCGGCTCAGCCGCTTCACATCGTCGTCCTGAATATGACGCCGGTCCTCGCGCAGATGGACGGTCAAACCGTGCGCGCCCGCCTCCCGACAGAGTCGGGCGGCGTCAAGGGGATCGGGATACAGCGTGCCACGGGCCTGGCGAAGTGTCGCGACGTGGTCAATGTTGACGCCCAGTTTCATCAAAACATTTCCTTCTTTTCGCGCCGCGCTTTTGATTCGGGAGCGGCGGATGGCTTGTCCGGCAGGGCGCAGTTGTTTCGCCCGCGCGCCTTGATTTGACTCACCGCCTGCCCCGCCGCCTCCATCAGCGCGGCGGAAGTGGAGCCGTGTTCGGGATAGCCCGCGACGCCGATGCTGACGGTGAAGCGAAGGCCGCTGCCGATGCTCAATCCCTCGGTTTTTTTGGCCAGCAACACCATTCGGCGCGCCGCTGCGAACGCCTGCGCGGTCGTCGCGCTCATGGCCACGGCAAATTCGTCATCCCCGCTGCGCCCGATCAAATCGCCTTCCCTCGTGTTGCGCTGGAGAAACTCGCTCAAGCGTTTCAACACGCGGTCGCCCGTGTCGCGGCCATACTGCGCGTTATAGCGCTTCAGGTAGTCCACCTCGACGCGCAAAATCGCGATGGGGCGGTCCTGCCGCCGATGAAGCGCGACATATTTTTGCAGCGACCCGGCCACGCGCTCCTGCTTCAACACACCGGTGAGCGGATCAAGCAGATCGGAATTTTCGGACGCTTCGCCGCCATCGTGATGCGCGCCGGACGTCTCGCCCACCGGCGCGCCGGGGGAGGCGCCCGATCGAAGACGCTCCCGCGCGCGATCAAAAAGCTCCGGGCCGCTGATTCGCTCGTCGGCGATGGCATGACCGAACTGGACCGAACGATTCCGGTCGCCCAGCGCGCCGAGAATCCGCGCCTCAATGGCTGGAACAGCGGAGGGCTTGGCCTCCAGCAACACCGCCAGCACCCCGGCTTCAGCGAAAGCCACGCGATCTTCCGCGCGCACGGCGGAGCGAATCTGCGTTTCCAACGCTTGGAAATTTTCGCCGCCCGACGCGGCACTGCGCGGAGCGATCAGAAGCAGGGCAAAACGCTGGTCCGGCTCGCGCCGGCGCGCCAGCCGCTCAGCCAGCAGCGCCATAAAACTCGGCGGCGCCGCGCCGTCCGCGGCGAGCGGCGCTCCCGCGCTCAACGTCATGGCCTGAAAGCGCATGTAGCTGACCACCAGTCCGATGACGACGAAGGCGAGAGCCGCCACTGCGGCGAACTCAAGCGCGTCGCCCAGAAACTGTGAAACGGTCAGGTCCATTTTGCCCTTCTCGCGCTGCGTTTCGGCTGGCGGCTAGACCAGCGTCTCGCCGGTCTTGTCGTCGAAGAAATGCGATTTCTTCATATCGAAGACGAGTGGCATCTCCTCGTTGACCTCCGCGCTGTCATGCGTGGTCACACGCGCGATGAATCCGTGCCGTCCGGTGTTCAGATAGAGGTAGATTTCGGCGCCCATCGGCTCAACCACTTCCACCTTGGCGCGGACCGTGCGATGGGGATCGGAGGCGGACTGCCGCGCATCGGCGACATCCTCGGGGCGCACGCCGAAGGTGATGCTCTGGCCCAGGCGCGACGCCAGCTTGGTCGCCTGTTGATCTTCGAGGCGAACGCGAAATCCGCCTTCATTGAAGTAGAGGGAATTGCCCTGCCCTTCCAGCGTGCCCTTGAAGAAGTTCATCGGCGGGCTGCCGATGAAGCTCGCGACAAACTGATTCGCGGGCTGGTTGTAGAGTTTCAGCGGTTCCGCCACCTGCTGGATCAGTCCATCTTTCATGACCACGATGCGATCGCCCATCGTCATGGCCTCGACTTGATCGTGCGTGACATAGATCATCGTGGATTGCAGGCGCGTGTGCAGCTTGCTGATTTCGGTGCGCATCTGCACGCGCATCTTCGCGTCGAGGTTTGAAAGCGGCTCGTCAAAGAGAAACGCTTTCGGCTTGCGGACGATCGCGCGCCCGACCGCGACGCGCTGGCGCTGGCCGCCGGACAATTCCTTCGGTTTGCGTTCGAGCAAATGGGTAATGCTCAAAATCTCAGCGGCCTCGCGCACGCGCGCGTCAATTTCCGCTTTCGGATAGCGCCGCAGCTTCAGGCCGAAGGCCATGTTTTTATACACGGTCATGTGCGGATAGAGCGCATAGTTCTGGAACACCATGGCGATGTCGCGGTTTTTCGGCGGAACGTCGTTCACCTTCTTTCCGTCAATGAAGATGGAGCCTTTGCTGATTTCTTCGAGTCCGGCGACCATGCGAAGGGTCGTGGATTTTCCGCAGCCGGAGGGGCCGACCAGAACGACGAATTCTTTGTCCTCGATAACGAGGTTGGCGTCATCCACCGCGGTGACGCCGCCGGGATAGATTTTGTACACGTGTTCCAGCACGACTTTGGCCATGTTATTTCTCCAGCATTCCTAGCCGCGGGCACCATGCCCCGAACCGCGTGATGCGGTTGCATCGGCGAGAGCAAGAGAGTTGATAACACCGCGCGGCGGGAGGGGTCAAAATCAAACGGCGGCCGAGTGCGCCGTTCCATGCGAAGCCCAGACTTCGCTGACGCGGTCGGGATAGGTCAGGGTCACGCGAACGTGGCCCTGTCCCGCGCGCTGAAGGTGGCGTTGCGCGGTGGCCAGGGCGAGATCGTGCCGATTGCACTCTTCGCTCAGGTGCGCGAGGAAAACGTGCGCGAGCGCCGGCGAGGCGATTTCCGCCAGGAGCGATCCCGCTCGTTCGTTCGAAAGATGGCCTTGGCGTCCGCGAATGCGCTGTTTCAAATATTCGGGGCGCTTCGCCGCCTGCAGCAGCCATTCGTCGTGATTCGATTCGAGCACCAGCGCATGGCACCCCTTGAGCCGTTCGCGAACCAGCGTGGTGGGCACGCCAATGTCCGTCACCACCGCCACGCGCACACCGGCGCTGGTGACGGCAAAACCGACCGGGTCGTAGGCGTCGTGTGGAACCGAAAACGGCTCGATGCGGAGATCCCCCACCTCAAACGAGTGGCCGTTCTCAAAAATCCGGCACGGCACTTCGGCGAATTGGGCATCCTGCCGGATGGCCTGCGCCGTGGCCGCGTTCGCATAGATCGGCACGCCGTGGCGCTGGTTGAGCACGCGCAGCCCCGCCGTGTGATCGCTGTGCTCATGGCTCACGCAAACCCCCGCAAGGCCGGCCAGCGGCACGGCAAGCGCGTCCAGCCTTCGCCCGATTTCGCGCGCGCTCAATCCGGCATCCACGAGAATCGCCGTCGTCGGCGATGCGATATAGGTGCAGTTCCCCGAGCTCCCGCTGGCCAATATGCAAATCTTCAACGCCATAAATCCATCCGCCCCGACCCTTCGAATCCGTCCGAAACCTTATTCGAACGTATGGCCTTTGCGATAGAAGAGATTCGTGTCCGTTCCGTAGTCTTCCGCGCGAAGCCAGGAGGCATGGCCGTCAAGATAGCTGACGTTTATTCCGCCCTTGTGAGGCAACTCGTCGTAGCCGGGTTCAAAAGGATAGTCGTAGGCAAACGCCGCCAGCGAGAAATCCGTGATGCCGTTCTGCCGCCGCACCTGCCCCGGCAGGGAACACAAGAGCCGGTTGATTTCATAATCCGTGTATTTGCCCGGATTGTTCGGCAAGGCCGTGTCGCCATCCTGCGCGATGCCGGGGTTGGACGGACAATCGAAGACCTCCGTCATGTTTTTGAGATACGGAAGCAACTGCTCCGCCGCCTCGCCAAATTTCATCGCGCTGGACCGCTCCGGGAGTTTTTCGCGCGCGTCGCCAAGCATGGAAATTCCCGCCGTCGCAATCTGCCGCACATTATTCAGACATTTCGTCTTGCGCGAGTGCTCCATGGCCGTGCTGAGCGAAGGCACCAGAATTGCGGCCAGGATAGCGATGACCGCGCAAACGACCAGCAGCTCGATCAGTGTAAAACCTTTGAACGATTTGGATGATTTCATGCGCGCTTCCTTTCTTCGCCGGCCGGCGAACCGGCCCCGACCTCGGACCTTCTACCATACCCCGTTTAGGAAAACGAGGTGACAGCGACAAAAAAATCGGACAATTTCCAGCCATGAGCGAAACGCCCTCCAGTCCTGACGCCTTCATCGAACGCCATCTCAACGAATCCGCGGAGATCATCCAGCGGCTCGACCGCCGCGCCATCGCGCGCATGGTCGCGCAGCTCGCCGCGCTTCGTGAACGCGGCGGGCGCCTCTTCCTCCTCGGCGTGGGCGGGAGCGCCGGCAGCTGTTCCCACGCCGTCAACGATTTTCGAAAACTCTGCGGCATTGAATCGTACTCCCCGGTGGACAACGTTTCCGAACTGACCGCGCGCACGAACGACGAAGGGTGGGAGAATTGTTTCGCCGACTGGCTCAAGGCCAGCCGCTTGCGCAAGGAGGACGCGCTGTTGATTCTTTCCGTCGGCGGCGGCAGCCTGGAAAAGAACGTCAGCCCCAACCTCGTCCGCGCCATCCAATTCGCCAAATCCACCGGCAGCGCCGTCCTCGGCCTCGTCGGACGCGACGGCGGCTACACGGCGCAATCCGCCGACGCCTGCGTGATCATCCCCGTCGTCAACCCGGAGGCCATCACGCCGCACACCGAGGCCTTTCATGTGGTCGTGTGGCATTTACTCGTCAGTCACCCCGCGCTGAAACGCGCCGCGACAAAGTGGGAATCCGTCGCGCCGAAAAATTGAGCGTAAAAGTTCATCACTCTTTGCTTGACGCAAGAATCGCAATTCGACAAAAGCCATCGCTCAAGAGGTCGCAAGGAGCATCATGGATACACCGCAAAACCTTCACTTTACGAAGACGCACGAGTGGGTAAAAATATCGGGCAAGATCGCCACGGTCGGCATCACCGATTTTGCGCAGGACCAACTGTCGGACCTGACCTATGTGGAATTGCCCACGGTCGGCGACTCGTTCTCCGCGCAGGAAGAAGTCGCCACGGTCGAATCGGTCAAGGCGGCGGCCGATGTTTGCGCCCCCATCAGCGGCTCCATTGTTGAAGTCAACAAGGCCCTGATTAACAAACCCGAATTGATCAACTCCGACCCATACGGCGAGGGTTGGATTTTCAAAATGACGCCGGACGACATCTCTGAAATCGAGACACTGCTCGATTTCGATCAGTATGAAGCGTTGATGGCCGACGAAGAAAACTAACTCAACCGCAACGAGGAAATGGCCTCCGGCGGCTCGCCATCGGCCATTTTTTCGGCTCGGTGTTGCCCATGTCCGCGCTGGCGATATACCTCGACGCTCCTGTTCGCTACGCCGAGGGCGTGCGCCTGCAGGAGGCGCTCCGGCAGGCCCGGCTTGCCGATCAGATTTCCGATACCGTTCTTTTTCTCGAACATCGCCCGGTCATCACGCTGGGCCGGCGCGGGCGGGCAAACTTCCTGCTGGCGAGTCGCGAGGAGCTGGAAAGGCGCGGGGTTGACCTCGCCCTTTCTTCGCGCGGCGGCGATGTCACCTATCACGGACCCGGCCAATTGGTGATGTATCCCATTCTCAAACTCGGCTCCACCGACGCCGACGCCCACGGCTACCTGAACAATCTCGAAGAAATCCTGATTCGCACCGCATCCGCCTTCGGCGTTGATGCATTCCGCCGGAAAGGCATGAACGGAGCATGGACGCAACAGGGCAAAATCGCGGCGATCGGATTTGCCCTCAAGCGCTGGGTCACGATGCACGGCGCCAGCTTCAACGTGAATCTCGATCTGGCGGGCTTCTCGCTCATCGTCGGCTGCGGGCTCGTCGGCGAAAAAGTATCTTCGCTGCGCGAAATTCTCGGCGAGGGAGGTCCGTCCATCATCGAAGTTCGCGAGCAAATGGTCCGCTGTTTTTCCGAAGTAATGAAGCGTCCATTGGCCCGGGAGAATTTATCCGCCCTGTTGACGAAGGCGGGGTTGCCGCCTATATTGCAACCGTCATGAGCAATAGCGCAATCCAACCGCGGGCCCTTCGACTCAGCCTGCCGCTCCGCCTTATCAAGGCGGTGGGTTGACGCTTCCGCGTGCTTATGCCCCAAAGCGCGACTGGAAAACCCACCGCCGGAAAACGGTGGGATTTTTATTGCCCGAATTGAAAGTCTGACAAGCGAGAATTGAACATGAGTAATGACGAAAAAAATCGAGTCGTAATTTTTGACACCACGCTGCGCGACGGCGAGCAATGCCCCGGCGCGACGATGAATCTCCACGAAAAGCTGGAGGTCGCCCGCCAACTCGCCCGGCTGAATGTGGATATTATTGAGGCCGGCTTCCCGATCGCCTCTCCGGGCGATTTTGAGGCCGTTCACAAAATCGCCGAATCCATCGAAGGCCCGACCATCTGCGCGCTGGCGCGCACGATGGAGAAAGACATCGAATGCGCGGGCAAAGCGCTGGTTCCGGCGAAGAAACGCCGCATCCACACGTTCAGCTCCGGCAGCGATATCCATCTGGAAACGATGCTGCGCTGCACGCGCGAACAGAACATCGAGCGTTCGGTGAAGGCCGTCAAACTGGCCCGGACCTTCACGCCCGATGTCGAGTATTCCGCGCAGGACACCACCCGCTCGGATCGCGAGTATCTGGTGGACCTCTACACGGCGACCGCCGAGGCGGGCGCGACCACGCTGAACATTCCAGACACGGTCGGCTATGCGGTGCCGGACGAATATGGCGAATTGATCGCCTATCTGGTCGAGCGCATCAAGGTGCCCGGCCTGATTTTCTCCGTGCACTGTCACAACGATCTGGGCATGGCCGTCGCCAACTCGTTGGCCGCTGTCAAAGCCGGCGCGCGCCAAATCGAATGCACGATCAACGGCATCGGCGAGCGCGCCGGAAACTGCTCTCTGGAAGAAGCCGTAATGGCGATTCGCACGCGCGGCGACACGTTCAAAGGCGTGTGGACCGGCATCAACACGAAGGAAATCATGCGCTCCAGCCGGTTGGTCAGCCGCATGACGGGCTTCGTCGTCCAGCGGAACAAAGCCATCGTCGGCGCCAACGCCTTCGCCCACGAGTCCGGCATTCATCAGGACGGCGTGCTGAAGCACAGCCAGAACTACGAGATTATGAAACCCGAAGACGTCGGGCTGAGCGGATCCGACCTGGTGCTGGGCAAGCACTCGGGCCGCCACGCGCTCGGCGTGCATCTGGCAAAAATGGGCTTCACGCTGGATGACGAGCAGTTGGTCCGCGTGTACGACAAATTCAAAGATTTGGCCGACCGCAAAAAGCAGGTTTATGACGACGATCTGGTCGCCCTGATGGGCGAGATGGCGGACGACGCGCCGCAAGTCTATTCGTTGGACTACCTGCACGTCGCCGCCGGCACCGACGCCGTGTCCACCGCCACGGTGCGGCTGAAAAAGGATCAGGAGTCCGTTCTCGATGCCGCCGTCGGCGATGGGCCGGTGGATGCGACCTTCAAATGCATTGACCGCATCACGAAAATCGCCGGGAAGCTGGAGGACTTTTCACTCCAGTCCGTCACCAAAGGCGAAGACGCGATTGGCGAGGCCAGCGTGAGCGTAAAATTCGACGGCGAAGTGGTCTCGGCCAAAGGATCGAGCACAGACATTGTTGAGGCCAGCGCGAAGGCGTATTTGAACGCGATGAACCGCTATCTCTTCTTGAAGAAATTCAGGAAAATGAAGGCGCCCGCCAAGCCCGCAACGCCCTGACCGGCGGTAAACGCATCCCCCAGCCTCCCGCCCGCGGAGTTAAACTTCAGCGCGGGACGGCTGCCGGGGCTTCGGTCACCACCACGGCGGGGTGCAAAACGCCGGACATGGATGTCGTGAGGCGATCGAGCACGCGCCCCGGCGCGACGCCGAGCAAAATCGTTCCAAGAATGAGCGAGGCGCAGAGAAGTTTCGCCGTCGGCCCGAGCGGGATCGGCGTCGCATCTTTCACATCGCGGAAAAACGTTTCGCGCATCACTTTCAAATAGTAGTAGATCGCCAGCGCCGCGTTGATCATCGCAAAGATCACGAGCGCGAGGTGTCCCTGCGCCAGCGCGGCCTTCAGCAGCGCCACTTTTCCCATGAAACCGGCGAAAGGCGGAAGGCCCGCGAGGCCGAACACGCCCACCGCAAGTGTCGCGGCGAGGAGCGGCGAGCGGCGGTGCAATCCGGCCAAATCGGCAATCGCGACATTCGCGCCATCCTTCGCCACGCGCGTGATCACAGCGAAGCAGGCCAGCGCCATGAAAAGGTAGCCGACAATGTAGTAAATCGCGGCGGCGTAGCCCTCGCCATCAAGCGCGGCAAATCCGACCATGGCATACCCCGCGTGGGCGATGGCGGAAAAGCCGAGCAGCCGCTTGAAGTCCGACTGCACCAACGCGATCAGGTTTCCATACAGCATCGAAAGCGCGGCGAGCGCGGAGAGCATCCACGCGATTGTTTCGTGGCCGGGCGAAACAAGCGCAGCGAAACGAACCATGACCGCCACCGCGCCGATCTTGGGCAGCGTCGCAATCGCCGCGGCCGTTTCGTGAGCTGAGCCTTCATAAACATCCGGGCTCCAAAAATGGAAGGGGAAGACGGCGAGCTTGTAGTAGATGCCGCAGAACATCAGGGCGAAGCCCACAATTGCCACGGGGGATTGGAGCAGCGGGGCGAGGCGCGGCAGCAAGTCCGCCAAATGCATCGTGCCGGTCAGCGCATAGAGGTAGCTGATTCCGAAAAACATCACGCCGTTCGCGGCCACGCCATACATAATATATTTGATCGCCGACTCCATCTGCGCGCGTTGCCCCGCCCGCTCCCGCCGCATCGGCACCATCATGAACAGCGGGAACGACGACACCTCCAGGGCGATGATCAGCGTGATGAGTTCAACGCAACTGACGAGCATCGCCAATCCGCTGACGCTGATGGTCAACAGCAGGAAATACTCCGGCTTCACTTCGCGCCGGATATCCGGCAGCGGCCCGCCGGTGAGCACGACCAATAGATACCCCACCGCGAAAACCAGCTTGAGCAACTGCGAAAACGCGTCCACGCGATACGCGCCCCAGAAAAGCGTTTGCTGCTGGCCCAGCGACACCAGCGCCGCCGCAATCATCGCCAACGCGACAAAGACGGACGCGCGATACGCCGCCGCGCCGCGCTGATCGCCCAGCGCGATGACGAACATCACAAGCGCGCCGAGCAGCGCGACCAGTTCGGGAAGAAATGAAAACAACGCATTCATCATTACGGATTCGCCATCTCGCCTTCCGCGGTTTCATCCGCAGCGCCTTCCGTCACCGCCGACGCGACGGAGACTTGCTCGATCAGGTGTTTCAAACTCGCATCCATCACCCGGGTGAAGGGGCGCGGGTTCAGTCCAATCCAGAGCACGAAAACCAACAACGGAGCGAGGGTCACAACTTCGCGCACATTCAAATCCGCGACCGGTCCGTGTTTCGGATTTTCGGGCCGGCCATAGGCGACCCGCTGAAGCATTCGGAGCAAATAGGCCGCCGCGAGCACCACGCCCGGAATCGCCGCGAAGACGACCACCTTCGACACAGCGAATCCGCCGACGAGAACAAAGAATTCGCCGATGAAGTTATTTGTTCCGGGGAACGCGAGGGATGAAAGGCAGAAGGCTCCGAAGAAGCCCGTGAACACAGGAATGAATTTGCCGACGCCCGACGTCGCGGCCAGATCGCGCGTGTGCAGCCGCTCGTAGAGAAGACCAACGCAAATGAACAGCGCGCCGGTCGTGACGCCGTGATTGATCATCTGCAACATCGCGCCCTGCAAGCCGCTCACGTTCATCGTAAATGCGCCGAGGGTGACAAATCCCATGTGCGCCACGCTGGAATAGGCCACGAGCTTCTTGAGGTCCGATTGCGCGAGCGCGGTGAGGCCGCCATAGAGAATGCCGACGACTGAAATCCAAAGCACGTAGGGCGCGAAGGCCTGCGCGGCGCACGGCGTCATGGGAAGCGCGAACCGGACAAAGCCATACGCGCCCATTTTCAACAGCACACTGGCCAGAATTACGCTGCCCGCAGTTGGCGCTTCGACATGCGCGGCAGGCAACCACGTGTGAAACGGAAACATCGGCACTTTAATGGCGAAGGAAAGGAAGAACGCGAGGAACACCCAAATCTGAAGCGTCGCGCTGAAGTGTTGATTCATGAGCGCGGGAATGTTGAACGTGCCCGCCTTCAGCCCCAACGCAAGAATCGCAACCAGCAGCATCACGGAGCCGGCCATGGTGTAGATAAAGAACTTCAACGCGGCGTAAATCCGGCGCGGCCCGCCCCATACGCCGATCATCAGCGCCATCGGAATCAGCATGGCCTCCCAGAAGACGAAGAAGAGAATGAAGTCCAACGCGGCGAACACGCCGACCATCGCCGATTCCATAATCAGGAGGCTGATCATGAATTCTCTCACGCGCTTCTGGATATAAGCCCACGAACACAGCACGCAAAGCGGCGCAATGAACGTGGTGAGCAGGACGAGCAACACGCTGATCCCATCCACGCCCACCGTGTAGTGCGTGTTCAGCGCGCGAATCCACGAATGGTGCTCCACAAATTGAAACGCCGCCGTGCCCGTCTCGAATCGCGTCCAGAGCGGGATCGAAAGCCCTGCGATGGCGAGCGTGGAGAAAAGCGCCCACCAGCGCTGCGCGCGGTCGCTCGGGAGCACGAGCGCGACGGCGGCGGCAACAAGCGGACCGAAGATCAGAATCGAAAGCCAGGGCACCGCCTGAATGGAGAGTGGAAGGTTCATTGAAACATCCCTTCCTTCCACGCCCATAACGCGAGGAGCAGCAGCACGAGGACGACAAACGCCAGCGTGAGGCTTTGCTGGAGGTGCCCCCGCTGCGCGCGTCGCAATCGCCGCCCCGCCCCGACCACCGAGTGCGCGATGCCCTCCACCGCGCCGTCCACGATCTGATCATCAAACTCCGCCGAGACCCGCGCGGAGAACATCAACGGAATCAATCCCGCCAGCCGGTACAACTCGCCGACAAACGAATCCACGGCCTGAACAGGCTTTTCCGCCAGCCACTGAACCGCGCGGCCGGCTTTTCGATAGAACCAATCGAGATCAAGGCTGATCGTCGCGTGCGGCTCAACCTTTTTCATGCGCACGAGGATGAAGAAGCCCAGCGCGGTGAAGAGGAGCAATTCCAGCGACTCGGACAGGTGATACGCGGTGAAGGGCCGATAATCCACCCCGAGCTGCGGCAGCCTGTTGTAGAGGAACGGGGTATAGCAACCAATGAACAGGCAGAGCAACGCCGTGATCGCCATCGCGGCCATCATGTTCCACGGGGGATCCTTTGCGCGCTCAAACGTCTCGGGCGCGCAGTTGTTTTTGCCATACCACACGAGATACGGAACTTTGAGGCCGTTGCAATAGAACGTGCCGATCGCGGCGAGGTTGAGAAGGAAACCGGCCCACAGCAGATGCTGATCGAATCCCGCCTGAACAATCATGGACTTGCTGATGAACCCGCTCAGCAACGGAAAGCCGGAGATGGACAACCCGCCGACGAGCGTAAAGAGAAAGGTCCACGGCATCTTGCGATAGAGTCCGCCCAGATCGGTGAACTTCGACTTGCCGGTCATGTGCAACACCGCGCCGCCGCCCATGAAGAGCAATCCTTTGTAGAGGATGTGAGCGAAGGCGTGCGCGCACGCGCCGTTAATGGCGAGGTTCGTGCCGATGCCGACCCCGGCCACCATATACCCCACCTGGCTGACGATGTGATAGGCGAAGAGGCGGCGCATGTCGTTTTCAATCACGGCATAGACAACGCCGTAGAGCGCCATGATCACGCCGAGCACGATCAGAATTTCCATCCCGGCGAATCCGCGACACAGCGCATAAACCGCCGTCTTCGTCGTGAACGCGCTCAAGAAAACCGAACCGTTGAACGTGCCGCGACTGTAGGCGTCCGGGAGCCATGCGTGCAAGGGCGGAACGGCGGCGTTCAGAAGAAATCCGGCGAGAATCAGCCACGCGGCAGGCGTCGGATTCAAAACATCGAACGCGACGAATGCAAATCCTGTCGGCGCAGTCAGTCCGTGAATCAACACACCCGCGAGCAGAAGCAGTCCGCCGAAAATGTGCACGAGCAGATATCGGAACCCCGCCGCCAGCGATTCCGGCTCGCGGCGGAACCAAACCAGAAACACGGACGAGAACGCCATCAATTCCCAGAACAGGAACAACGTCAGAAAATCACCCGCGAAAATGACGCCGAGCGAACCGGCGGCATAAATCCACGCGGCGGCGTGTTCCGCCCTGGCCTTCACGTGCAACCCGTAGAGCGTGCTGGTCAAGCACGTCAGACTCATGATGTACGCGAAAATGCTGCTCAAGCGATCCACGCGCCCGAACGTCAACGTCCACTGAAGAAACGGAATTTCACCGAACGTCCCGCCGGCCCGCGAGAGAATGAGGCCAAAGGTGAGCGCGGGGATCAACAGCAACCAGACTTTCAACGCGCGCGCAGGAATCAACGGCAGGAGAAATGCGCCGGCCAGCAAGATCAGCGAGGGATGAATCCAAAGGTCATTCATCGTAGTAATCCTCGCGAGTTGAAATCCCCAAAGCGCCACAGGTCTTCGACACAACAACGACGACCAGGCAACCGATGAACCCGAACGCCGCCCAGAATCCCGGGATGTGCTCGGCTTCTGTGTGCGCATGGGTCTTGTCCACGATCGCCGGAACGGCGTCGGCAATCACCAGCAAGACGAGAACAGCGAGGCTGATCCAAATCAGGCCCTTCAAGTTTCGGCGCAGCCATTCGAGGAGGTTTGCGAGTTTCATCGAATCACCGCCTCCGCCAATCGCATGAAGAAATCAGGGAACAAGCCGATCAGCACGGAAACGATGGCCGTGATTGAAAGCGGAACCACCATCGCGGGGTGCGCTTCGCGCGCCGGCATTTCAATGGCTGGATTCGCGGCGGGTTTCCCGAAAAAGGCCGAATAGGTGATGGGGGCAAAATACGCCGCGTTCAACAACGTGCTGCTCAGCAACACCACGATGATCCCGATGGACTTCGCGTCCCATGCGCCAACCAGCATGTTCCATTTTGAAACGAAACCCGCGACGGGCGGCGCGCCGATCATGCTGAGCGAGGCCAGCGCAAAGGCGCCGAAGGTGAACGGCATCACGCGGCCCAGCCCGCTAAATTCGGAGATGTTCTTTCGATGACTCGCGACATAAATCGCGCCGGCGCAGAAGAACAGCGTGATCTTCGCAAACGCGTGATTCGCGATGTGCATCAAACCGCCGGCCATGGCTGCGGGTTTGAGCAACGCGACGCCGAGAATGACATACGACAACTGGCTGACGGTCGAATAGGCCAGCCGCATTTTCAGGTTGTCTTTGCTCAGCGCAACGATCGAAGCGGCGAGGATTGTGAACGAAACGAAGTAGGCGGTCGGAAGGCCGAGGTTCAACGCGGACATCGTGTCCGTTCCAAAAACATAGAGCATCACGCGCGTGGTCGAAAACACGCCCACTTTCACAACGGCCACCGCGTGGAGCAATGCGCTGACCGGCGTCGGCGCGACCATCGCGCCCGGCAGCCAGTGGTGAAAGGGCATGATGCCGTTCTTGGCGAAACCGAGAATGCAAAACACGTAGAGTCCGATCACAAGCCACCGCGCGGTGTCGGCGGGAATAATTCCGCTGTGCGCGTTGGCGGCGAAATCGAGGCTGCCGGTCAGCATGTAAATCAGCGCCATCGCGGGCAACACCAGTCCTTTGGCCGTCGCGGTGAGATAGCTTAGATATTTTTTTCCGCCCTCGTATCCCTCGGCGTCCTGATGATGCGCGACGAGCGGATAGGTGGAGATGCTCACGACCTCATAAAAGAGATAGAGCGTGAGCAGGTTGTCGGAGAAGGCGCATCCGATGGCGCCGAACAACGCGAGGGCGAAACAGACGCTGAATCGGGTCTGCGCGCGCTCTTTTAATCCGCGCATGTACCCGGCGGAATAGAACACCGTCAGCACCCAAAGGAACGAAGCCGTGACGGCGAAGATCATGGACATCGCGTCCGCGCGAAGGCTGAAACTCAACCCTGGCGCGAGGGGAAAGAGAACGAAATGCAGCACCCGGCCCGCGCGGATATCCGGCAGCATCGAAAGCACAACTCCGAGCAAGGCCGCCGCAGCGAGAAACGAGACGGCCTCCCGCGCGTTCGGGCGTTTTCCAACCGCCATGACCAGCACGGCGCCGAGCAGCGGCGCAAGCAACGCATAGAGCAAATGGATGTCATGGGGCGCGGGCATGGTTATTCACTCAAATCACGCAGATCCCTCGTGCGAATGGATTTATAGTTCCGGTAAACGGCGATGATGATGCTCAGGCCGATCGCGACCTCCGCGGCGGCCAAGCCCATGATGATCAAAACAAAAACGTGTCCGGCGACGGGGTCCGGCGACGCGAAGCGGTTGAGCGCCATCACGTTCAGGAGCGCGGCGGCGAACACCAACTCGCCCGCAATCAACATCCCGACGAGCGTGCGGCGACGGATGAGTCCATAGATGCCGAGCGCGAGCAACAGCGCCGCCATCGCGAGATAAACATCCGGCTGTTCGTAGAACGGCACGCTCATTGCGCGGACTTCCTCCCCCCGCGCGCGATCGCCAGCGCGCCGAGAATCGCGACGAGCAGCACCAGTGAAATCATCTCAAACGCGAGGCTATACGTGGTGAGAAGCGACACGCCGAGCGCTTCAACACTCGCTTCGCGAACGGGCTGCGCGGGCGCCTTCCACGTGTTGCGCAGACCGAGCGAAAGAAGGCCGACAAAGATTCCGGCTGCGGCCAGCAGGCCCAACAGGGTCCACCCGATCGCACCGGGGCGCGCGGCTTCGCGCTTTTCCTCCGCGCTCGTCTCGTCCGGTTCCGCCAGCATGATCGCAAAGATAATCGTCATGCAGACCGCGCCGATGTAGATCAGGATTTCCATCAACGCGATGAAGGGGCTGCCAAGAAAGTAGAAGTAGCCGGAGAGCCCGACGCTGCAGATCGCCAGGCCGGACACTCCGCGAATGACCCGCCCGCTGAAGACCGCGACGCACGCGCCCGCGACCGTGAAAAACGAAAAGACAACGAACAGCGCGACCACGCCCATGTGAACGAGCGGGTTCATGAATCCTTCACCTTCATCGTTTTCATGAGGTCGTAGTGGTAGTCTTCGATCTTCGTGCTCGCGAGGTTGTAGGCCTTGCTGAATCGAATGGCGTCGTCCGGACACACTTCGACACACGCTCCGCAAAGGCTGCACGTTGTGAAGTTCAACTCATACAACGTCGCGACGCGGCGCTTGAGTTCCTCGTTCTTCACCGCGGCAACTTTGATACACGCGCTCGGACAGGCTTTCACGCAGAGATTGCAGCCCGTGCAGAGCGGCACCTCATGGACCGGATCCTTGAGCATTTCGATGTGCCCGCGAAATCGCGGCGGCATCTTCAGCGTTTCGCGTGGATAATGCACCGTGACGGATGGGCGGAAAAATTCGCGAATCGTGATCCACAGGCCCTGGACCAGACTCCAGAACCCGCGGATCAATCCGCCTATGTTTAATGCGCCGCTCATAGCGCCTTCAGCATGACGCTCGTCAGTACGAGCGTGATCAACGAAATGGGAATCAAAATTTTCCACGACAAATTCAACAGGCCGTAGAACTGCGTGCGCGGGAACGTCCAACGCACCCACATGACCAGAAAAACGAGGGCATACATCTTCAGCAGGAACCAGACGACGCCATCCCCCGCCCCGAACGGGCTTTGCCATCCGCCAAAAAACAACAGCGTGGCGAGCGCGCACCCCACCATGACGTTCGCGTATTCGGCCATGAAGAACATCCCGAACCCCATGCTGGCATATTCCGTGAACGCCCCCGCAACCAACTCGCTCTCGGCCTCGGCCATGTCGAACGGCGCGCGATTGGTTTCCGCCAGCATGCAGGTGAAGAAGATGAGGAACGTCACCGGCATCAGCGGGTTCACGTCCAGCCGGAAGATATACCAGCGCCAGAACCAGCCGTCCTGCTGCCGCACAATCTCGTTCAGATCCATCGTGCCCGTCGCCATCAGCAACGTAATCACCACGAGGAGCATGGGAATTTCGTAGGCGATATTTTGAGAGACGACGCGCGCGGCGGAAATGATGGCGTATTTGTTTCGCGACGCCCACCCGCCCAGCATCATGGCCATCACGTTGATCGAGCCGAACGCAAACACGAGCAATAGTCCGGCGTTCACATTTCGCGCAACGAGATGCTCGCTGAACGGCACCACCGCCAGCGCCATCATCGCGGGCGCCATGACCACGATGGGCGCCGTGCGGAACATCGCGGCGTCCGCGCCGGGCGGAACGATTAGCTGTTTGGAAAGCAGTTTCAGTCCGTCTGCGATCGGTTGAAGCAGGCCGGCCCAACCCACTTCGGTCGGACCCGGGCGACGCTGAAAACGTCCGGCGCCTTTGCGCTCGACCCACACGAGGTAGGCCGCGTTGAGGCCGACGAAGGTCAGAAGACCGATCAGCCAGAGCGCAATTCGTATGAATCCATTCATCGCCATGCCGTCACCGATCAATATCCGGAATCACAAGGTCCAGGCTGCCGAGCACGGCGAGCGCATCGGCAATCATCATCCCCTCGCTCACTTCTTCAAAAACGCTGACATTAGAAAAACACGGCGACCGCAAGCGCATCCGATAAGGATTCAGCGTTCCGTTGCTCACCGCTCGGACCAAAAACCGCCCGCGCGCGGCTTCCGTGGCGTAGCAATAATCGCCCGCCGGCGGCTTGAACAATTTCGGCAAGGCCGGATGGATGAACGGGCCGTCGGGCAATTTATCCAACGCCTGCTCAATGATGCGGAGGCTTTGCTCAAACTCCGCCATGCGCACCTTATGACGCGCCATGCTGTCGCCTTCGGGCGCGGTCGGAATATCGAATTTCAAATCGGGATAAACCGAATATGGCTCCGCCTTCCGCACATCGTAAGCCACACCCGCGCCGCGGAGCACCGGCCCGGTCGCGCCATAGCGACGGCACATATCCGCATCAATGTGGCCGATCCCGATGAGGCGCTTTTGGAAGATGACGTTCTTCGTGATCAGCTTGTCGTACATCTTCAGACGCGGCCACATGTGCTTCACGAAGGCCCGGGTTCCGGCGATGAACGAATCATCCACATCGTTCACCACACCGCCGAATCGGTAGTAGCAATAGGTCAGGCGCGCGCCGGTGAGCGCTTCCAACAAATCGAGAATCTTCTCGCGGTCGTCAAAGCAGTAGAGCAGCGGCGTGAAGCCGCCGAGATCGAGAACAAACGCGCCGAGCCAGACGAGGTGGCTCGCTATGCGATTCAACTCGGACGTGATGACACGGATATATTCCGCGCGCGGCGGAACTTCCAGTTTCAACGCGCGTTCGACCACGCCGACATGCGCGTGGCAGTACATCATCGCAGAGAGATAATCAATCCGGCTCGGGTTCGGCAAAAATTGCGGCCACGGACGGTTTTCGCCCATCTTCTCGTGCATCCGGTGGATGTAGCCGCACACGATTTCGCAGCGAACGAGATATTCGCCATCCATCGTGAGCTTGAGGCGCAACACGCCGTGCGTTGCCGGATGCTGTGGGCCAACGTTCAACACGAACGTTTCCTTCCGGTCCTCCGGCTTCGGCAACTGGGCTAGGATTTCAGGCCTCATGCTCCTTTGAAATCCTTGCGCAGCGGGTGAAAGGTTGAATCTTCCGGCAACAGCAGCGGAATAAGATTGGGATGCCCGGCGAACTTGATTCCGAAGAACTCCGCCGTCTCGCGCTCGTGCCAGTTTGCGCCGGAATAGATATGCGAAATTGTCGGCGCTTCGGGATCGCTTCGCGGCACGCGCGCGCGAATCGCAACGCGGCACGGTTCGGTCGGGTGGAAATAGTCATAAACCACTTCCATCTCATTCGCCGCCATCCAATCCACACCCGTCACCGCATCCAGCGCGAATCCGTTGCGGTTCATCAATTCGGTCGCCTCAAGGATCTGTGAAGGGCGCAAACGGATATCGAGATTCACGCCGCGCTCTTCAAATTTGACCTGATGCACTTGCGGAGGTGGAGGGGGTGGCGGGGGGGGCGGCGGCTTAGGCGCCGGAGCCGCAGCGGGCGGCGCTTCTGCCGGCTTCGTCGCGTCCTGCGCGGACGCAGGAGAAGGCCCGGGAGCGGGCTTGGGAGCGGGCGGCGGCGGAGGGGGCGGTGGAATCGGAAGCGGGTCGCGGGCGACCAGCGCTTCAAACTCCGCGCAAAGCGATGAAAACGAAAAGCTCATTCCGTCTCCACCCTCGGCCAGCGTCGTTTACCGGTAATCTTTTCTTCAAGTTGCAAAATGCCTTCAATCAACGCCTCGGGTCGCGGCGGGCAGCCGGGCACATAAACATCCACGGGAAACAATTTATCCACGCCTTCGACCACGGAATACTGACCGGGAAATACGAACGGACCGCCGGAAATGGCGCAATTTCCCATCGCGATGACCCACTTCGGTTCGAGCATCTGGTCATAGAGCGTCTTGATCGCCGGCGCCATCTTCTTATTGATCGTGCCGGCCACAATCATCACATCCGCCTGACGCGGCGACGGGCGAAATACTTCCGCGCCAAAACGGGAGATATCAAAGCGCGCCGCGCCCGCGGCCATCATCTCAATGGCGCAGCACGCGAGGCCGAACGTGAGCGGCCACAGCGAGTTCGCGCGGCTGAGATCGAGCAGATCGTTCAGCGTCGCGAACTTTACGACTTGTGAGAGGTCGGGGGCGCCGGCCTTTTCACCGTCCATTCGAAGACTCCCTTTTTCCATGCATAAACAATCACCAGCGATAAAATGCCGACAAAAATGAGGAGTTCGACGAAATCGCGGATCGGAAAAACGCGGTTATAGACCAGCGCAACCGGAAACAGATAGAGCACATCCACGGCGAAGGCGATGAAGACCAGCGCATAAAGATAATACACCGCGCTGTAGCGAATCCACGCATCGCCGATCGGCTCGATACCGCACTCAATGAACTGCCCGGTCTTGTTCACCGTCTGCCGCGTGCGCCGCGCAGCGAGCAAATGGACCACGCCAAGCATCGCCAGCGCAAAGAACAACCCACCCGCGCAAAACGCGCAAATGTAGAGCATATCTATGTAGTACGCCTCGCTCATGTCCCAGAACTCCAAGCAGCCAGCCGGATTCCCAGCCCAAACCGTGCTTCTAGATTCTCACGCCTCAACCCGCTGCACAATCAGGGCTCGGCCTTGCGCGCCCTGTAGTGTTTTGTAAGGGTTTTCCCGATGAAACCCGCCCGTCGCGGCTTTCCACCGTTTTCGCGGAAACTTGTTCCTTGATGACGAACTGGAAACCGGCGAAAAGTGCCCGGTATTTCGTTCACGTATTCATGCCCACCACTTCGACAACATCGCGAGCCTATCTGACCGAAGTTTTCAGCTCCGTTCAGGGCGAAGGGCCTTACATCGGCGTGCGCCAAATCTTCGTGCGCTTCTACGGATGCCACCGCCGTTGCGTTTTTTGCGACTCGCCCGAAACCGTCACGGCATGGCAACCCGCGGGCTTCAAACCCGCGGCTTTTCGTGTCGAAACCACCCCCGGCCGGAACGACATCCGTCGGGAGCCGAATCCGGTTTCTGCCGCACAACTCATCGCCTCGTTCCAACAACTCGACCAGCCGCGCGGAACTCATCACTCGGTGGCCGTTACGGGCGGCGAGCCGTTGCTCCACGCAGATTTCCTTCGCGAACTCTTGCCGCTCATCGAGCGCCTCGGGATCCGCACCTATCTCGAAACCTCCGGCGACCTTTATCTTGAACTCGATAAACTCCTGCCGTGGCTGGATATCGCCGCGATGGACATCAAGCTGCCGAGCGTGACCGGCAACGAAGCGTCGTGGAGCAACCATCGGCATTTCCTGCAACGCTGCGTGGAGAACGACGTCGAAGTTTTCTGCAAAGCGATCGTCAGCTCCGACACCGCCCCCGCCGACCTCGATCAGGCCATCGCCGTGGTCGCCGACGTCGCCCCGGAAACACTCTTCGTTCTGCAACCCATGACCCCCTTCGGCGAGGCGCGAAATCCGCCCCGCATCGAGCAACTCCTCGCGTGGCAGTCCCGCGCGCTTCAAAAACTTCCGCGCGTCCGGATCATTCCCCAAAGCCACAAAATGATGGGAGCGCTATGAAAAAGGCCATCGTCCTGCTCAGTGGCGGGCTGGACTCCGCCACCGTCCTCGCGATCGCGCGAAGGCGCGGCCACGAATGCTACGCCCTCTCTTTCCGTTACGGCCAACGCCACACCATCGAACTCGCCGCCGCGCGGCGACTCGCCCGAAATCTGGGCGCGAAGGAACACAAAGTCGCGCGGATTGACCTTCGCCTTTTCGGCGGCTCCGCCCTCACGGATAACATCGCCGTGCCCAAAGGCAACGCGCTGAAATCCCTGGGCAGGAAAATACCGATCACATACGTCCCCGCCCGCAACACGATCTTTCTTTCCCTCGCTCTCGCTTGGGCGGAAGTCATCGGCGCAACGGACATTTTCATCGGCGTGAACGCGCTCGACTACAGCGGCTATCCCGACTGCCGCCCGGAATTTATTCGCGCCTTCGAGCGACTCGCAAATTGCGCGACACGTCTTGGCGCTGAAGCCCGACGTCGCTTCAAGATTCACGCGCCGCTCCAGCGCATGACCAAAGCGCAAATCATCCAAACGGGATTGAAACTCGGCGTGGACTACGCGCTCACCACCAGTTGCTACGACCCCGGACCCCGCGGGCGCCCTTGCGGAAAGTGCGACGCCTGCCGGCTCCGTGCGCGCGGGTTTGCCGAAATCGGACAGCGCGACCCTGCGCTGAGGAAAAAATAGTCTCTTGCCTTTCGGGGCTTTCGTGTGTTTTGTCGGCGCTGTGGAAATTTTCAAAAAGATCACTTTTGAGGCCGCGCACAAGCTGTCCGGCGTTCCGCCGGATCACAAATGCGCGCGTTTGCATGGCCACTCCTTCACGGTCGAGCTTCACGTGCGCGGCGAAGTGGATGCAAAGACCGGATGGGTCATGGATTTTGCGGACATCAGGCGCGCGTTCGCGCCGCTCTACGAACAGCTCGACCATCGGTATCTGAACGAAATCCAGGGATTGGAAAATCCAACGAGCGAAAATATCGCGCGCTGGATTTGGCGGCGGTTGAAACCCTCTCTGCCCCAACTCGCGCGCGTCGTCGTGCTCGAAACGTGCACGGCAGGCGCAAGCTACACGGGCGACTGAACGCGCGGCGCATTTGCGCCGCTTACCCCTCCGACATCGTCTGGTCGTAGAACGCGACGTAGTCGTCCGGCGTCTGGCTGTCGCGAAACGCCATTGCCGAACGCGGATGCATATTCATCTGCCCCGTGAGGTTGTAGGGAATCGAAGGGCCCCAATCCAACTTCTTGCGAATCGGCAGAATCGTTTCCTGAATGAGCTTATACACCGGGCGGAGTTTGAACTTCGGATTGCGCAGGAAGCCCAGCAGAATTTCCGTGTGGCAGTTCCCCGCGCCGCGGCCCAAGCCCATCATCGTGGAATCCACGCGATTGCACCCGAGAATGATCGCCTCAATCGTGTTCGCGAACGCAAGCTGCAGATTATTGTGCGCGTGCATCCCGACTTCTTTGCCGGTGCCCTGCAACGCCTTCATATATTTGCGAACGAGGTGATCCACCTGTTCGCGATAGAGGTTGCCGTTGCTGTCCACCACCACGACCACCTGCGCCGGCGTGCGTCGCGCAATTTCCAGAACTGCGTCAATCTCAGCTTCTTTCACCGTCGAAATGGCCATGATGTTGAGCGAGGTTTCGTAGCCGAGCGAATGGGCGTGATCCAACATTTCCGCCGCTTCGGAAATCTGGTTCGCATAGCAGGCCACGCGCATGAGACTCAAGACGCTATCCTTCTTGGGAAGCAGATCGGTTTGCCAGTTGCACTTGCCGCCGGCGTCAATCATCACGGCCAGCTTCAGGCCCGTCTTTTCCGGATCGTGATGGCCCACCACGCGGCGAAGGTCTTCTTCGCGGCAATGTCTCCACGCGCCGAACTTCGACTTGGGGAAAGCTTCGAGGGAATTCTTGTAGCCGATTTCCATGTAATCCACGCCCGCCTCGACGCAGGCTTCATAAACCGCCTTCACCTGATCGTCGGTGAAATTGGAATCGTTAATCAAACCGCCGTCGCGAATGGTGCAATCCAGAACCTTCAATTCAGGCCGATAGGTAATCCAAGGCGCTTTCTCGCTCACGATGCACTCCTCTTCTTTGAATATTCCGCGGTGACGCGAATGCCGATTCCGCCGCGCGGCGTGAATTCCCCGACCACGGCGACGCGCCGGGGACGGCACACCTTCACCACCTCATCGCAAATGCGGTTCGTAATCGTTTCCGCGAACGAGCCTTCGTTGCGGAACGAGCCGAGGAACAACTTCAGCGACTTGCTTTCGATGCAGCGTTGATCCGGCACGTATTCGATCGTGATCGTTCCGAAATCCGGCTGCCCTGTCACCGGGCAAAGCGAGGTGAACTCAGGGCAGTCGAAGCGGATGGTGTAATCACGATCGGGATACGCATTGGGAAAGGTCTCCAGCTTCGCCAAATCAGGCGAGACCGGCGTCGCAACCTTCCGGCCCAACGCCCGAAGGTTTAGCGCAGCTTTCTTCTTCATGACACCCGCCCCGCGGGATTAGACGCCGACCTGATAGCGGATGAAGCGCCGAATCGTGAACGTGTCGCCGATCGCCTTCCCGCGCGCGTTCAACATTTCCGTCACGGTCTGATCGGGGTCCTTCACAAAACCCTGCTCCAGCAACGTCACCTGCTGAAAAAACTTCTCGAGTTTGCCATCCACGATCTTCTGCACAATGTTCGCGGGCTTGTTCTCGACCTGCTTCGCGTAAATTGCGCGCTCGGCCTCAATCAACTCCGCCGGAACATCTTTGCGTTCGAGATAGCCGGGATTGCACGCCGCGATATGCAGCGTCACATCCTTGACCGCCTCGCGGAACGCATCGCTCTGCGCCGTCTCGCTCTTCCCGCAGCCCATTTCGAGCAACACGCCGACCTTGCCGCCGAGGTGGATATAAGACGCGATAATACCGTCCCCCTGCACGTCGAACCGGACGTTGCGGCGAACGATGATGTTCTCCCCGATCTCGGCGATCTTCGCGGCTGTCTCTTCCTTCACAGCTTCGGCCATCGCGTTGTCCGCATGGTCCTTTGCGCGCGTCAGCAGCGACTTCGTCCACTCCTGGAACTTCTCGTTGCGAACGACAAAGTCCGTCTCGCAGTTGACTTCGATCATCGTCCCCGATCGGCCATTCGCGGCAAGCTCCGCCATCACGACGCCGTCTTTCGCCACGCGGGCAGCCTTCTTGCCCGCGACCGCCATGCCGCGCTCGCGCAGGATTTTGACCGCGGCGGCCTTATCGCCGCCGGTTTCCTGAAGCGCGCGCTTGCAGTCCATCATGCCGAGGCCCGTTTCGTCGCGCAGCTCCTTGACAAGCGCCGCGCTGATTTCAGTTGAACTGGACATATTCGATCTCTTTCTTACGCCTGATTCTCAGTGGCTTCCGCCGCCGGTGCCGGAGCGGCGGCCGGAGCGGACGACGGTTCTTCCGACTTTTCGACCTTTGGCTTGCGCGTCTTCTTCTCTTTGGCCGACTCCGCCGCCTGCGCGGCGAGCGCCGCGGTGCGCGCCTGCTGCTCAGCCTTTTGCTTCGCCTGCGCCGCTGCTTCTTCGGCGGCCTTCTTGCGCGCCTCTTCCGCCGCGACCTTCGCGTATTCCTGTTCCGCGCGCTCCACGCCCTCGGCGATCACATCCACCACAAGCTTGATCGCGCGAATCGCGTCGTCGTTGCCGGGAACCGGATAATCAATCATATCCGGGTCGCTGTTCGTATCCACCACCGCCACGACCGGAATCTTCAAGCGCTTCGCCTCCGCCACCGCAATCGCCTCGCGGTTCGTGTCCACCACGAATAACGCGCCCGGCAATTGCGACATATCGCGAACGCCGCTCAAATTAAATCGCAGCTTTTCCAACTCATGGCGCATGCGGGCCACTTCCTTCTTCGGAAGCTTCTCGAACGAACCATCCTGCTCCATGCGCTCCAACTCATCGTAGCGCGCCACGCTCTTGCGGATCGTGGCCAGGTTCGTCAGCATTCCGCCCAACCATCGGTTGACAATATAGGGCTGCTTGCAACGACCGGCGGCATCCTTGATCGGATCCTGCGCCTGCTTCTTCGTGCCCACAAACAACACCCGGCGGCCGCGGGAAACCACGTCATACAAGAACCGTTGCGCTTCCTTCAGCAGGAAAAGGCTTTTGTCGAGGTCAATGATGTAGATGCCGTTATGCGCGCCGAATATGTAGCGCTTCATCTTCGGATTCCAGCGCTTCGTCTGGTGACCAAAATGCAGACCCGTATCCAACAGGTCCTGAACGGCGACGTTCGAGGTGAACTCGCTAGTACTCACAGCTATCTCCTTACTGCTTATTTCGGCTCGCTAATGCGGCCTGAAAAATCCGCTTTGTCCCGTCCGGAGTTGGCCGGGCCCTCGCTTCCGTCCCGCAACAAGCGGAACTAGGGGCGGGACAGTAGGCATCCGCTCCACCCCGCGCAAGCCCAAAAAAATGAGGGGCGCGGGGCCACTTTTTCCAACGATTGGAAATCCCGGCGCGAAAAGTTCCAATCGTTGGAACTTTTTCCGGGCGAATTTCCAATCGTTGGAACTTTTTGCCGCGCGTTTTCCAATCGTTGGAAGTTTTTTAGAAGGCTACGGGTCGGCGAGTCGGACGCGGATGCGATAGGCTCGGGCGGCGGAGTCGTTGGTGTCGGTGATGATTTGTTCGCCGCCGAGTCCGGCGATGTTCGTCCGTCCGGGCACGGCTTGCCATCCGTTGGAGAGCAGATTTTCCGTGTATTCCAATTGATAGAGGCGTCCGGTCGCGGAGGGAAACGAAATGGCGCGCGCCGGCGCGTTGGAAATGGATAGGGCGCGGAGTCGGGATGCGGTTTGCGTTGGAGAGGTGCCGGCAATGTATTCGTCGAGCATGGTGAAGCCGTCGCTGTCGGTGTCCGAGATTCCGGCGTTGGTGACGGTTCCGTAGTTCAGCATTTCCCATGCGTCGGGCACGCCGTCGGCGTCCAAATCGCCGAGGTTCACTTCGAGCGGAGCCAGGGTGACGAAGCTGAACGCGAAGTTGCCGTAGCCATCCACGCCAAGATCGGAGGTCGCGGATTGACCGAGATAGTTGGCGGAAAGATAACGATCGGGACCCGACACGCCATCGCTGGCGAAGACACCGCAGACGAAAAGTTGTGTGACGGATGAAATTCCGGCGGGCGCGTTCAAACTGCTCCAGGGAATCCGCGCCTCCCAGCGATCCGTCTGCCGGTTGCCGTCATCGTCAGCGCTGGCCACGGGATTTGTGCCCGCGCCGTCAAATTGAGCGAGTCGCGCGGCCGTGATGGGATAGAAAAGAGTATTGGAGAGCGAATAGATGCCCTGACCGAAATCGTAGTTGTTCGCGAAGAGGAAGCTGGGGTAGTTGCCATCGCCCCATTCGTCGCCGAGCACGATGGCGATATCCATCGGCGCGGTGAATCCAAGGTTGTGAAGATTGTCGAGCGCGTCGGGCATGCCGAAAATGTCCCATAGATTCTGTTTGTTGTCCGCGAGGGTGTTCAGCCCGAGGAAGATAATCATCGCGTTATTGTCGCCGGCGACGTCGCAGCCAAACGCGCCGATGTAGAAGTTGGTCGCGTCGTAGTTGAAATAGACCTGGCCGAAATCGCCGAATCCGCAGTTGAAGCGCGTTCGCGCGGGGCCGCCGGCGATGTTCAAATCGAAGTTTTCGCCCGGATTGTTTTGGCCGCCGGGATCATCGCTCACGATCGGCGAGCCGGGCGCCATGCCGGGTTTGTTGCGCGGCTGCGCGACGGAGCAGTTGTCGCAGTCGTCGCCCACGCCGTCGGCGTCGGTGTCGGTTTGGTCGGGATTGTAATTCCACGGGCAGTTGTCCGTCGCGTTGGGCACATGGTCGCCATCCACATCCGAATCGCACGCATCGCCGATTCCGTCCATATCCAGGTCTTCCTGGCCGGGATTGAAAACTGTCGCGCAGTTGTCGCAGACGTCGCCGACAACATCGCCGTCGGTGTCGGTCTGGGTCAGATTGGAAATAGCGGGGCAATTGTCGAGCAGGTCGGTGATGCCGTCGCCGTCGGCGTCATTCGTGGAGGTCAAGCCGATGATCGCGCCGCGAAGGTCCGGCAGCGGCCCGATTTCATCCGCGCCCTGCTGCGGCGTGCCGGTATGGCGCAGGATCGAACGAATCTGAGCTGGCGTGGCGGAGACGCCGAAGTGGCTGCGGTAAAACTGTTGAAGGAGTGCGGCGGCGGCGGCGACGATCGGCGATGCGCTGGAGGTGCCGGAGAAAAGGGCGGTGAAGCTCGCGTTCGTGCCTTCCGCGTTGTAGAGATCGCCGTAGCCCGTGCTGACGACGAGGTAGCCGTGGCCTTGCAGACTCAGCGCGCCGCCATAGTTGGAAAACGAGAGGCGGGAACGCGGCGTGGGATATTGCGGGGGCGCGCCCGCGCCGACAAGGATGGCCCCGGATTCGTTGCCGGGCAAAAACGGATAATGTCCGCCGTTCCCCGTCGAATACACGGGGTCGTCCAAATTCTGCGCGCCATTCCCGCCCGCCTCCACGACGATGACGCCGTTGCTCACGGCCGTGCGGATGGCGTCGTAGAAGGGTTCGTACCATTCGACCGGCACAAACTGATTGCCCGGTCCATACAGTTGTTGCTCCAAAAGAATGACATCACCGTTGGTGACAACGCCCAACACGCCGAGGATGGCGCCGCCCACGTTGTATCCGCCGAGCGCAAGGGTGTAAGGGCTGGCGATATAGCCCGCGGATCCATGCGCGATGCCGCGCGCGCCCACGCCGTCGTTCTTCGCGAGCATCTCGCCGAGAACCGCCGTGCCGTGTTCGTTGCCCCAGTCCGTGGGCAGCGGCGCGCCGCCGAGCAGCGTCACGGCGGGAAGATCCGAGTGCGTGCGGTTCCATGCATATTCGATGTCGCAGATTTTCACGCCCGCGCCCGTGACCCCGTTCGACCACGCATAGCGGGCATCCACCCCGGCGGGCGCGGCATCGAGATAGCGCGCCCATGAACCCGAAATGTTTCCGGGGTTGGTATAGTCCGGCGCGGCGGGCGGCGGCGCGGGTCTGGGCACGCGAAAGACTTTTTCGACTTCGGGCAGCGATTCCAAATCCGCGATGGTCGCGTCGAGGTTCGTGGCGGCCACGCGAACGCGAAAATATAGATTCATGTCGCGCGGGCCGCCGAGTCGCTCGATGAACTCCTCGCTCACGCCCGAATGCGACCGCTGCCACGTCGCGCCGCGATTCCGCAATCGGCTGAAGACCGACCGCGCTCGTGTGTTTTGCAACGCTCGGCTCGTTCCGGTTTCCGTCGGCTCGCCGTTTCGCAATCGAATTTTTCCCGTCGCGGCGAAGCGAACTTCGATCAAATCGGGTTCAAACTCCTGCGACAACGCCGCGGAGCCGATCGCCAGAAGAAAAACCAGAACACAAGAAGCCGTTCGCGACATCGCTCACAACGTACCCCGGATTTTGGAGTGGGTACACGACAAAACGAGGGCCGGAATAGACGCCACTCCATCTTTGAGGTTGCGAACACCTTCAATTGGTCTAGCTTTCCAACGAAGGCCGATGGCGCTGGAACTTGTCCGCGTGGACGCGACGGAATCGAAGATTGTTTTATTTGACGCTCGGAGATTTTTGGGATGTGACTAGAGACTATCCCAGAACCTCTTTTCGAAGCTGGCCGAGATTGTTTTGCCGAGGGGCAAGGCGCGAAACCGGGAGGCGTGTCTTGACGACACG
>JABLTH010083255.1_pt1 | contig 44548 bp, 35 predicted proteins | sample 7875711 | NCBI WGS metagenome assembly JABLTH01 (sample SAMN14941262, study PRJNA633318) | bioreactor metagenome | isolation source: bioreactor | place: China | collected 2019-03-05 | reverse complement strand
TGCCGTTGACGCTGGTCAGTCGCGGGAGGGGGACCATGTCGTCGCCGTGCCCGCCCAGGAGCAGGCCCTGGATGTCCTCGACCGACACGCCCAGCTCCATCGCCAGGAAGGTCTTGAAGCGGGCGACGTCGAGCGCGCCGGCCTGGCCCAGCACGCGGTGCGCCGGGAAGCCCGTCACTTTCCATGCCACATACACCATCGCGTCCAGAGGATTGCTCACCACGATCACGATCGAATCGGGCGCGTACTCGCGCACCTTCTCCGCGCAGCTCTTCACGATGCCCGCGTTCACCTGCACCAGATCGTCGCGGCTCATGCCCGGCTTGCGCGGCAGGCCCGCCGTGATCACCACCACGTCGCTCCCGGCGATGTCCTTGTAGTCCGCCGTGCCCATGATCCTGCAGTCGAACTGCTCGATCGGCCCGCAGCAAGCAAGGTCGAGCCCCTTGCCCTTGGCCACGCCCTCTTTCTCCGGGATGTCCAGGAGCACGATATCGCCCAGTTCCTTGGCGGCGGCCCAGTGCGCGCACGTCCCGCCGATGTTCCCCGCTCCGATGATGCTGATCTTGGCCCGACGCATGGCAACTCCTTGGATTGTCAAGCGCCCGACGGCCGGGCGCGGTGCTGGTGGCTCAGGCGCCCGCGTTCAGAAATCCCGGGCGTCTCACCGTCCCCGAGGGCCCGCCCCCGGGTTCCAAGGATAGTCGCGTCGGGGGCCTGCTTTCCGCGTGGCGTAGATCCGCTCCATCATGCGTACGGAGCGTCAGTCCAGGCCGGCTTCCTTCGAATCCTCGACACCGCGCCGCCCGGTCGCCTCGGCCACATGCCGCTCGAGCCAATCCACGATCTCCTTCCGGTGATCGCCGATGAAATAGATCAGCAGCGGATGCCCGTACCACGCCGACCACCGCTCCGGCTTCCCAAGCCGCTCCCACAACAACTCGCCATAGCGCGAGGGCACGGTCGTGTCGGATCGCCCCTGCACGAGCAGGACCGGCCGACCGACCAGGAACGGGGCCGTGTTGTACGAATCCCACGCCGCTTTCTGAAGATACATCTCCGAGATCGTGCGACACTCGGCGCTCCCGGGCATGATCCGCTTGCCGTCCGCGCCCACCAACGCCAGATCGAGCCCGTCGATATCCGACTCGCTGGCGATCCCCATGAGATTCGCGCCGGCGCCCGCCAGCACCGTCGCCTTGACGCGATCGCCCAGCCGCGCCACCACCGTCGGCCCGACAATCCCGCCAAAGCTCATCCCGACATACGCCACCGGCTTCCCCGCCACCGCCGGGCACTTTCTCTCGACGAACGCCAACGCCGCCTCCCACGAATACGCGATGTCCGCGAAGAGCTGCGCGCCCTGCGCGAAGGCCGTCGACGCTTCATCCGGAGACATGGGCTTTGGTTTGGTCGTGCGCCCCGAGCCCGCGCTCTGGCCTCTGGACTCGCGATCCTCCTCCTCGAGCGCTCGCTCCACCCGCTCGAACCCCCAGGAGAGCCCCTCGCTCTCGATCACCAGCCAGCCGCGCTCCAGCAACTCGTTCGCCACCGGACGCGTGTACTCAAGCCCTCCAAGCCCGTGCTTGACCAGCGCGATGCCCTTGGGCGGCCAGACGCTCACGCTCGGCGCTCGCACATGAAAATCGTCCGCCAGCACCGCCCGCCGACGCAAGCCGCGCACATCCAGCACGCCATCACGCTCCGCGCCGCCCGTCCAATGCCTTACCCGGGGGAACGGGCGATCAGCCCGGAACGTAAAGAACGAAAAATCACCATCGAATCCCGGCTTCGACCAGTCGCCTGCCACTTCCCGAAACTGCGTCCCGCTCCGGATGTCCGCCACTTCCGTCCGATTCGACACCACCAGCCCCTGACCGATCGGAACGAGTTCCTGCACCCAGGTCACAGACATCTCGTCGAACGCCGAGCGATCATTCTCCCGAGGCCCTTGCTCTGAGTTGGCCTTGAACGTGACCCGCTTCTCGCCCGAAGGCAGCCCCTCCGTGCGCCTCGGCGGCCAATCCATCCTCGCCGCCATTTCCCGACGAGACACATCGCTTCCACCCGAATCGGCGTCGAAGGCGGCCGCCGGCTCGCGCGTGTACGAGCACGCGCCCAGCGCCAGAGTCGTCGCCGCGAGCGTCACCACGCCCAGCCACTCGATCACGGTCCGCGTCGCGCTCCGCCGCTTCATCAATGCCTCCAACGCACGCACTCTTCACATCGTGATTTCATCACCGGTACTCGATCACCGCACCATCGACTTCCGTTGTCCACTTCGGTACCGGCGGCACCTCGTACGGATGCAACTCACACATCACGCATCCCAGCAGCGGCTGACTTTCTGGCGGCTTCTTCTCGCTCGCATCCATCACCTCGTCCTTGGCGATCCGCTTCTTTGCGAATCGCCTCAGGCGGTAGACCTGCCGCCGATCCCAACGCCCCGGCCCGCTCACACCCCGCAGGAATCCGACCACCTCAGCAACCACATAGTCCGCAACATCACGGTCGCTGTTGCATGGCGCAAGGCGAAGATACGCGGCAGGCTCGCCGCGGAAGAGCACGCTTTGTGGCGCGGGAACCCACAGTTCACCCAAAAGGCACAGACGCTTCATCATCCTCGCCGGGTGCAGCCCAACGACAAACTCTTCCTCGACGCGCCACTCGAGCCACTCCGACAGTTTCTCGCGGTTTTCCCTCAGTTCCATTGCCTACCGCCTCGCCTCGACGAATTCCACCCGCACGCGGTCAATCTCCGAAACCCACTTCGGCGCCAGCGACACCGCGCACGCCCGGCCGTCCTTCATCGCGCACACGAGCTGCGGCTGCCCGCCCGGAGGCTCGGCATCAGCGTCGATCACCACATCCTTCAAAGTCTTGCCCGTCGCGAAATCCGTCAACCGATACACCTGCCGGCGCTTCCCACGCCGCGCATCCCCGATGCCAGGCATGAACGACTCGATCATCTCGACCACATCCATCGACGCATCGCCGCTCACATACGCCGCGGGCTCGCCCCGAAACAGCACGCTCCCGGGCGACGGCACATACACCTCGCCGCCAAACCCAACCTCCAGAAGTTGCTCGATCAATTCCGCCGGATGCTCCCCCACGATCCGATCATCCATCACGCACCACTCCATGCCGAGTTCGTTGCCATGCTCCCCGGACTTCCCCGCGGGCTGCTCCGTCGAAGGCCCGGGAGTCGCACGCTCATCCCCCGCCCCCGATACTTCGGCTCCGCGCTCACCCCCGGCAGAGTCCTCGAACTCGTCATCGCTCTCCGCCACGCCCGCGGCCATCTCCCACGCCTCGTGCGCCTCGTCGATCAATTCGTCGATCTTCTCTCTACCGGTCAGGCCGTCTTGGTGTTCAGCCTTCCCGCCCTCGCCGGCAAAGAGCCCGGCCAGGTTCGCCGCATGAGTCTCGATCCCCACGGCCGCGCGATCCAGCGCCAGCCCCCGCTCCTCCGCGCGCAACAGGTCAAGCTCGCCCAGCGCGTGCGTGATCGCCTGCAGGCCGATCAGGTCCGGCACGCTCTTCCGCCACTTTGCGCCCTCGCTCGTCTTGGGGAACGCGACCGAGGCCCGCGCCAACTCCGTCCACTTGCCAAGGAGCGCCGCCCATGTCAGCACCCGCGAGGCCTCGTCACGACCATCGCCCGCACGCCGACCGACAGGTTCCCGGCCCGGCTCCACGTCACCCATACACCCAGTCTCCCACATCTCCCCCACCGCCGCAACGCTTCCCGCCGCGCACGAGCTACGGTCACACATGGAAATCGATCCAGCGACGCTCCCGATCCCCGATCGCTACAAGCTGCTCATCGGCGCGATCGTGCCCCGCCCCATCGCGCTCGTTTCCACGATCGACGCGGAGGGACGCACGAACCTGGCGCCGTTCTCCTTCTTCGCCGGCGTCGGGTCGAATCCCCTGACGCTCCTCTTCTGCCCCGCCAATAACCCCGACGGCACGGAGAAGGACACGCTCGCCAACGCCAAGCCCGCCATCGAGGGCGGCACGGGCGAGTTCGTCGTCAACGTCGTCAGCGATTCGTTCATCCGCCGGGCCGTCGCCGCCGCCGAGCCCTTGCCACGCGGAACGAGCGAGTTCGACGCCGTCGGCCTGACCACGGCCCCCTCACGAGCCGTTCGCGCCCCACGCGTCGCCGAATCCCTCGTGTCGTTCGAGTGCAAAACGCTCCAGGTGATCCGCACCAACCCCGGCGCTCCCTCCGGCGGCAACATCGTGCTCGGCCAGGTCGTGCACGTCCGTGCGGACGATTCGGTCATCGACTCCAGATTCCACGTCGATCCCGCCACGCTCGACGCCGTCGGACGCATGGGGGGTGCCGGCTACTGCCGCACCCGCGATCGCTTCGACGTGCCGCTCGGTCTTGCGGCTCTCAAAGCACGCTGAGCAATCCGCCCGGACGATCGGCCAACGGCGCCGCTCCCGGTCACGCGGCGTGTGCGCTGTGGCCACGCGCCCCCCGACCAACGCTGGCCGCTTCGGCCCGAGCCCGACTGTCCGGGACATGCGCCGACGCCTCGAAGCCGGTGCAAAAAAGCACGCCCCCGACACCAGGCCGGGGGCGTGTGAGGGTCAGGATGTCAGGGATTTGCGACTCAGCGGCGGCGACGGAGGCCGACCAGGCCGGCCAGACCCGCCAGGGCCGCGGCGCCCGGCGCCGGAACGATGTTGCCGTTCACGAGAACCGACACATCTCGCCAATCGCTGCTGAAGAAGCCGCCCGAGCCGGCGGTGAAGAGCTGGACCAGGGCGCCCTCGTACACGCCGCCGAAGGTGGCGAACGAACCGCCCGAGGGGCCGTCGAACGACGTCGCGGGGTTGGCGAACTGAACGTTCGTCAGGAGGCCGTCGAAGTAATAGATGCCGAATCCGGGGGTGCTCCAGGTGCCGGCGATGTCGCCGGTGATGACGCCCGTGCCGTCGGCGTCAACGATCGAGAAGGAACCAGCGCCGTCGGCGGTGTTGCCGACCTTGTTGGTCACGTCGATGTTGACCGAGATCGAGCCCGTGGCGAAGCCCGGGTGGTAGTTGGCCGTGCCACCCAAGCCGACGAAGCTGGTCACGTCGCCGGAGGTGGAGAAATTGGCCGTCGTCCCGTTGACGGCGGCGAACTGCTTGGTCGTGTTGTTGTACGAGCCAACCAGGTCGTTGAAACCGAACGTGAGAATCACGTCGGCGGACGCGGCCGAACCAGCGGCAGCAACCAGAGTGACAGCAGCGATACGCGCAAAAGTCTTCATGTCTCGTCTCTCCTTAGTTCTCTTCTCTTGGACAAAACAAATGTCCAATTCTCAGACCCGCGGACGGGCTTGCCGGTCTCACCCGGCTCACCGAATGTATCAAACAGAATCCGCGAATCAACTCGATCTTGGGAACATCAGCGTGGGGGATGGTCTGTAACGGTTGCGACGCTGAACGCCGCCGTCAGAGAGCTCTCGTCTCGGGAAACAGGTCCCGGGCACATGACGTGCCCGGGACCCGGAGAAGAGACGAGATCTCTTCAACTCACGCGGGTCTCAGCGCGAACGACGCCGAACCGCCAGGACGCCCGCGATGCCAACGAGGGCGAGCGAGCCGGGGGTCGGAACGACGTTGGCCGAAACCAGCGTGGTCACGTTCGAGAAGCTGGTGTTGAAGAAGCCAACACCGGTGCGGGTGAACAACTGAACGAGGGCGCCGTTGAGGCTGCTGTAGGCCGAGAAGTCGCTCGAGAACGAGCCGCCGCCCGGGCCGTCGAACGTGCCGTCACCGCTGTTGTCGGTGACGACGACGTTGTTGAGCAGGCCGTTGAAGTAGACGATGCCGAAGCCGGGCGAAATCCAATCGCCGGTGATGTCAGCGTAGATCGTGTCCCCGTTCTTGTCGGTGATCGTCACGGTTCCCGTGCCCTGGGCCGTGTTGCCGACCTTGTTGAACACCGAGATGTTCATCTGGTAGTCGGCGGAATCGGCGCCCGAGACGAAGCCGTCCTGGAACAGGGCGGTTCCGGTCGTGCTCACCAGACGAGACACGTCGCCGGTCGTCTGGAGGTTGCCGTTGTTCTCGGCCTTCGCCGTGAACTCCTTGGTGATGTTGTTGTAGGTGCCGTTCAACTCGGTGAAGCCCCACGTCAGGATGACGTCCGCAGACGCCGACCCTGCAGCCGCCACGAGGGCAGCAGCAGCCACAATGCCACAAATCTTCATGTTTCGTCTCTCCTCTTCTTCTCTGTCTCAGCCTCTCTGCGTCCTCGGAAACACACGCCGGGCGCTCGGAAGCCTCGGGATCTACGTCTCTCGGGAGTCAGAGTATCCAAAATCGTGGCTATGTCAATGACTTTTGTCATTGCCCGCTTGAATTTTCCAGTCGGTAAAATGGGCAAAGACCACCCAGGCCGCACAATTTCCCCATTTTCATGCTCATAACCACCGTATTCACCCATTCTTGCGTCGCGTGATCGGTTTCTCAGCGGTTCTCGGAACCTGGGCAGGCAGCGATTTCCCCAGAGAAAATCACGGGCCTAGTCCGGCATGCCGCCCGGGGCACGGCCCGGCGTTGTGCTCAATAAGAAACCCCCGGGCCGTGGTGGGCACGCCCGGGGGTTCAGGGAGGCGAGGCCGCAGGCGATGGGGTGGGTGGGAATGCCCGGCGGCCTCGCAGGGTGGACGCAAGAAGCCTCTTTTTCACGTCGAGCAGCGGTTCGGGACGCCCAGAAACGTTGCGCCAACCAGAGGGGTTCCTTGACGCGGCCGAGGGTTCGGCTGGCGCTCCATGCGCCTGATGCGTGCTTCACCCCGTGGCGACGAGCAGAGTGGCAGGTCGGCCCGCTCCGCGGGTCCGGCCCCAGCCGGATTCCGTTCGCATGCTGCCTCCCGTTCATCCGGGCGTCGCCGTTCCGACGCTCGTCCGTGCTTGAAGCTTCCGTTCCAGCACCTCCCTTCATCGCGCGTGCGTGCGGCACGCGCGAGATGAATCCGATTCGCTCCGTTGAGAGCGAGATTGATCAACTGCATCCCATGCTGGCGCCGCAATTCAGGCACTTGTAGCAGGTGCCGCTGCGCACCGTGATGGTGCCGCAGACATCGCACGCCGGCGCGTCACCCATGCTCTCCATCGCGACCGAGAGGGTCGATGTGATGAGGACCACCTCGCTCTGGCTCACCGCGCCCCCACCGCGGGGGCTCGGCGACGCACCGGCGTCGCCCGCGTTCGATCCGATCGACGCCGCCCCATCGCCCCCCGCCAAGCCCGCGCCCTCCTGATGCGACGTCACCCGGTTGACGGGCGCGTGGCGCGTCGCGTGCGGGGTGATGCGCGGCGTATCGGCGGCCATCGGCGCGGGGGCTTCCGGCGCCTCTCGCTTCGGAGCGTGCTGCTCGCGATAGCCGGCGATGAACTGCATCCCCATCCAGCGGAAGATGTAGTCGACGAGGCTCTTGGCGAAGGGGATGTCGGCGTTCTCGGTCATGCCCGCCGGCTCGAAGCGCTGGTGACTGAACTTGGTCACGAGGCTTTCGATCGGCACGCCGTACTGGAGCGCGACGCTGGTCGCGGTGCCCAGCGAGTCCATCAGCCCGCCGATCGTCGAGCCTTCCTTGCTCATGGTGATGAAGAGTTCCCCGGGCCGGCCGTCGTCATAAAGACCGACGGTCAGGTACCCCTCGTGACCGGCCACGTTGAACTTGTGAGTGAGCGAGCGTCGCGTGTCGGGCAGACGCCGGCGATTGGGCCTGGGGGGCGAGGCGAACGAGCTGTCAAAGTCCGTCGGAACACTCGAAACCGCAGCCACCAATGTCTCCGCAACGGCCTGGGGGCTGGAGGTCGAGGGCTTGGCCTCCGGCGCGGCGTGTGATGAAGAAGGGTGGGAAGGGGACTCCGCCGCTCCTTCCTTGCTCTTCTCGCTGTCGGACGTGCTTGACAGCGGCTGGCTCAGCTTGCAGCCGTCCCGGTAGAGGGCGTTGGCCTTCAAGCCGAGTTCCCACGACAGGCGGTAGCAGCGCCCGATGTCGTCAACGCTGGCCTTGTTGGGCAGGTTGATCGTCTTGCTGATGGCCCCGGAGATGAACGGCTGGGCGGCGGCCATCATGCGGATATGCCCCTCGGGCGCGATGAATCGCTTCCCGATCTTGCCGCAGGTGTTGGCGCAGTCGAAGACCGCGACGTGCTGGGGCTTCAGGTGCGGGGCGCCCTCGATGGTCTGTGTGCCACAGACGAGCGTGTTGAGCTCGTCGATCTGGGCGGAGGTAAGCCCCAGGTGCCTGAGGAGGTTGAAGGAGAAATCGGATTTGGCCTTCGTGGCGTCGATCCCCAGGCGAGAGAGGGCCGCGTCGCCCACGCTCCAGGCGCCGAAGGCGAAGGCGATCTCGAACACCGAGGGGAGCGTGGCTTCGAGCGTCTTGATCTCGTCGTCCTTCAGGCCCTTGCCCGCCAGCCACGATCGGAGCGTGCCCTTGAACTTCGTTCCCGCGGGCATCGGCACGTCGAAGCTGAGCGAGCCGAGCAGATAGGTCATGATGTCCTTGATCTGCGGCGCGGTGTAGCCCATCGCCGCCAGCGCGGGGGCGACCGATTCGTTGGCGATCTTGAAGTATCCGCCGCCGGCGAGCTTTTTGAACTTCACGAGGGCGAAGTCGGGCTCGACGCCGGTGGTGTCGCAGTCCATGAGCAGGCCGATCGTGCCGGTGGGCGCGATGACGGTGACCTGCGCGTTGCGATAGCCGAACTGCTCGCCCAGGCCGAGCGCCTCGTCCCAAGCGATCTTTGATCGCTCGGCCAACTCCTTGACGTTCGCCAGCGGCACCCTTCCGGCGGCGATGAGGGCGTGGTCGATCGGCACCGGGCGGATCTTGAGGTTCTCGTAGCGGTTGCTGTCGCGCGGCTCGCCGTGGGCCGCCAGGCGATGGTTGCGGATGACGCGCAGCATGTTCTCACGATCGGGCTTGAAGCCGGGGAAGGGCCCGTGCTCCTTGGCCATCTGGGCGGACATGCGATACGAGCGGCCCGTGAGGATCGCCGAGAGGGTGGCGCAGATCGCGCGGGCCTCGTCGCTGTCATAGGCGATGCCCGCCTGCATCAGCATCGCGCCGAGGTTGGCATAGCCGAGCCCGAGCGTGCGATACTTGTACGAGAGTTCCGCGATCGGGCGGCTGGGAAACGCGGCCATCAGCACGCTGATCTCCAGCACGATCGTCCACACATCGATGGCGTGCTCGTAGCGCTCGACATCGAATCGCCGCGCCTTGGCGTCGTAGAACTTCAGAACGTTGAGCGACGCGAGGTTGCACGCCGTGTTGTCGAGGAACATGTACTCGCTGCACGGGTTGCTCGCGTTGATCCGGCCCGCGCTCGGGCAGGTGTGCCACGCGTTGATCGTCGAATCGAACTGCACGCCCGGATCGGCGCATCGCCACGCGGCGTAGCAGATCTCGTCCCACAGACGCCGGGCCTCGAAGGTCCGGGCCGTCTTGTTGTTCGTGCGCCAGGTGGTCTTCCACTCGGCGCCCTGGTCGACGGCATCGAAGAACGAATCGGGGATGCGGACGCTGTTGTTGCTGTTCTGGCCGCTGACGGTCTGGTAGGCCTCGCCGTTGAAGTCGTAATCGAGCGACAGCCCGAGCTTGTCGCACGTCTCGGCAATCTCCTTGTCGCTCTTCTTCAGCACGCGCAGACCCTCGACCAGCGCCTGCACCTTGATCTCCTCGCGCACCTTCCAGTTGATGAAGGAGGAGATGTCGGGATGGTCCATGTCGAGGCAGACCATCTTGGCGGCCCGCCGGGTGGTGCCGCCGGACTTGATGGCGCTGGCGGCACGATCGCCGATGCGGAGCCAGCTCATGAGGCCGCTGGATTTGCCGCCGCCGGAGAGCTTTTCGCCCTCGCCGCGGAGGTGTGAGAAGTTGGTGCCGGTGCCCGAGCCGTATTTGAAGAGGCGGGCCTCGCGGACCCAGAGGTCCATGATGCCGCCCTCATTGACGAGGTCGTCATCGACGCTCTGGATGAAGCAGGCGTGCGGCTGGGGATGGGTGTACGCGTCGTCGGCGAGGGAGACTTCGCCGGTGCGCGGATCGACGACAAAGTGCCCCTGGGCCGGGCCGGTGATGCCGTAGGCGTAAGCGAGCCCGGTGTTGAACCACTGCGGCGAGTTCGGTGCCGCCATCTGGTGCACCATCATGTAGACAAGCTCGTCATAGAAGGCTTGAGCGTCGTCGGCGGAGTCAAAGTACTGGTGCTTCTCGCCCCAGTGGCGCCAGCAGCCGGCGAGGCGATGGATGACCTGGCGCGCGGACTTCTCCGGGCCGGTGCCGCCGTCAGACTGCGGCACGCCGGCCTTGCGGAAGTACTTGCTCACCATGATGTCGGTGGCGAGCTGGCTCCAGGTCTCCGGAACCTCGGCGTCTTTCATCTCGAAGACGACGGAGCCGTCGGGGTTGGTGATTTTGGAAGAACGCTTCACCCATCCGACGGTGGCGAAGGGGTCGCGTCCTGCGACGGTGAATTTGCGGGTGATCTTCATTGGCGCGTCATCCGATTAACGAGGCAATGGGGAATGGGCAATGGGCAATGGCATCCATGACGCCCAGCCCGACACTACTTTTCCAGGACACGAATCAAGCCACTGAGCGGCTTGGCAACTTCGTCGACCAGCGCAGAGAGCTCGCGCGATTGCTCCTCTGCCAGAAACCCAAGATCGACCGAAACGATGGCCTGAGACTCGAGTTCGAACAACGAGCCACGCGAAATCCGAAGGAACCGCAGGTAGTCCTGACGGCTCCCTCGTCCGTAGCCCTCGGCGATGTTGCTCAGCACGCCGACCGCTGCTCGCCGCATCTGTGAGACGAGTCCGAATCTCTCGCCGCCGGGGAAAGCCCCCGTGAATTGGTAGACCAATCGCACCAGTTCGCGGGCTCTCTGCCACGCGACGAGATCTCGATAGGACTGAATCGACTTGGACATGCAGCGCTCGCATAGAGCAATGAACTCCACTCAGCCGACTACCACCTGACGAATCCAGGAAATCGACCGGCGAAGAACACCGCCACGCAATGCGTCGCCCACGAGTCGGCGCATCTCTACCTTGTCCTGGGTCCAACGCGAGTAGCCGCCGCGCGGCAATTCGTCCAGCATGGCCTGGCAGAGCGTCGTGATCCGCTCATCGCCAAAGCAATTCAGGAGCTTCGACGTCGCGTGGATGATGTCTTCCTTGGCCTTGTTCGTCGAATACCGCTCGAACATCGCGGCCGCACTCTCCCAGCGTTGATACCGACTCCTCCGGAACGCCGTGGAGCGAGGTCGATTGGAACTGGGCAGCTTGAACAAGTTCTCTGCGAACTGGATGCGGCCGGGTAGTCCTATCAGACTCGCGTTCATTGATGTTGCTCCCGCTTCTCCATTGCCTACTGCCTATTGCCCATTGCCCGCGCTCAATCCACCTTCGGCAGCGTCAAACCGCCCTGGTCCTGGTACTTTCCGCCCTTGTCCGCGTAGCTCACCTCGCACACCTGGTCGGCCTTCAAGAAGACGAGCTGCGCGACGCCCTCATTCGCGTAAACGCGTGCAGGAAGCGGCGTGGTGTTGCTGATTTCCAGCGTGACCTTGCCGCGCCATTCGGGCTCGAGCGGCGTGACGTTCACGATCAGGCCGCAGCGCGCGTAGGTGCTCTTGCCTAGGCAGATCACCAGCACGTCGCGCGGGATTTCGAGGTATTCGACGGTTTCGCAGAGCGCGAAGGAGTTGGGCGGGATGATGACGTACTGCTGGCCCTCGGGCTTGTGGCCCACGTCGACCTCGACCATCATCTCGTCGCTGAACTTCTTGGGATCAACAACGGCGATGTCGCCGGTGCGCGGCGTCGGGGTGAAGATCTTGAAGCGCGTGCCGACGCGGACGTCGTAGCCGTAGGAAGAGACGCCGTAGGAGATGCGCCCGGGGCGCTTGGTCGCCTTCTCGAAGGGCTCGATCTTGACGAGCGTTCGGATTTGCCTGTCGGAAAGGACACCCACGATTGACTCCCGCAGACTTCTGCACGCGGACGGAGACTTACGCCGCGCGTGGCGCAGCGACGGACAGGCCCTGGCGGCGCGCGATCAAGCCCGACCGCGTGGATCGCCCTGGCCCGACTTCTCAGCTTTTTTTGCCCACCCACCGCGCATGGAGCGACGAACGCTCCCGGCAACCCAGCCCACGTTCGTGACCCCTCGCCGCTCTGATGCACACCCAACGCATGCTCGAGCCCTCACGCACTCGCCGACCCACTCTTGACGACCCCCAAGGCCCGCACGACCTTGAGTGCCGACGCTCAACCAACGACAACCCGTGAGAACCGGACGCTCCGGTTCCCGTTCATTACCCAGACATTATCCTATCAATTCCACCCGAAAACCGCACGACTTGCCGACCGTGACCCGGTCGCCGCACCCGACTCACCTCGGGAGGGACCAACAGGATACCACTACAGATCGTATCTGCAAGCGGTCGAGACCACAAAATCCTGTTGACAGGGCTATCGACAGCTACGGACAGTTTCTAACTCTCTGCCATTGAGTTGGTTACAAAAAAATTTGCCGATTCGTGAAGAAGGCCAACCTCCATGGGTGGTGTCGAAAAGGGGGCTTTGCAGCATGTCTCGCACCATTCCTTGTGGAAAACTTGACGAAGAGCGTCGTGTTCGGGTGTTGGTGGCCGGTCGAGGTCCATGTTGAGGGGGTATTGGGTTGAACTCGATGTCGAGGGGCAATTCGTCGGAGCCGGGAAAGGGGCGAAGTTCGTACAGTGTGCCCCTTGGGCTGGATGTCGCGTCGGATGTCGCGAGAACCCGCCCGCGTCCCCGGCGTCCAAGAGACTCGGGATCGGAGTTGCGCATGATGTGGCGGCGGAGCGGCGTGTCGCTGGGTGTGGTTCTGGCGTTGTGCGTGGCGGGCTGTGGGACTTCGGAGCCCACCAAGCCCAAGGACGTGAGGCCGACCCTCGTGCGCGAGGTGCCGGACCTTTTGCGTGAAACCATCGGCTCCCAGACCACCTTTGCGGGCGTGGATCCGACGCTGGTTTCGGGATACGGCCTGGTGGTGGGCCTGCGCGGCACGGGCGGGCAGAGCCTGCCGGACCGCATCGCATCGACCCTTGAACGCCAGATGGGTCTGAACGGCATCGGGAAGGGAGCGGATCTTCAGGGGACGCCTCTGGAGGGCAAATCGCCGCAGGACATGCTCCGAGATCCCAACGTGGCGGTGGTGCTGGTGACGGCGTCGATCGCGCCCGGGGCGCCGCAGGGCTCGTCGTTCGACGTGTTCGTGCAGGCGATCAACGCCACGAGCCTCGAGGGCGGGACGCTCTGGACGACCGAATTGCGGCTCGGGCTGACGGGAACCTTCGGGCAGGTGCAGACGCAGAAGCTGGCGGAGGCGCGTGGGCCGATCTTCGTGAATCCGTTCATCGACCCGGAGAAGATGACGCGGACATCGGGGCGGATCCTGGACGGCGGGCTGGTGACGTCGCCGTTCAAGATCGAGATCCGCCTGGACAACGAGTCGCACGCGACGGCGCGATCGATGGTGTCGTCGATCAATTCGCGGGTCCCGCAGGGCCCGGGCGATCGCGAACCGACGGCGGTCGGGCGGACGGGGTCGAGCATCGCGGTGCGGGTGCCGGCGGCGTACCGCGAGAAGCCGGAGGAGTTTTTGAATCTTCTTCGGGCGGTGCGCGTCAACGATCGCACGTCGGTCGAAGAGGCGGCACGTCGGTATGTCGAGGGGTTCAAGACCCAGCCCGGGCTCTCGAACGAGTTCTCGCTGTGCATGGAGGCGCTGGGGGTCAAGGCGCTCCCGTTTTTGCGGGACTTGTACGACTATCCGGAGATCGGGCCGCAGTTCGGCGCGCTGCGCGCGGGCGCCAAACTGGGCGACGCACGGGCGGCGGTGTTCCTGAAGCGGATGGCCAAGGAAGGGAATCCCGGGCTTCGCCCGCGGGCGATCGCGCTGTTGGCGGAGCTGGACGCGGGCCCGACGGTGGACGTCGCGCTCCGCGAGATTATTTCGGAGTCGAACGACCTTCTGGAGCGGGTGGCGGCGTATGAGGGCCTGTCCAAGCGTGCCGAGGCGGCGATGCTGGCGCGGTTCACGCAGCAGCTCCGCGAGCGGCAGGACAACCTGGCGGCGCAGATCCCGTTCGCGTACCTGGAGGCCCGCTCGCAGCTGGTGCTTCCGGGCGGCGGGCTGCAGGGCCTGTCGCGCGTCCCGATCCGGACGAGGGCGGGACGGGTCAAGTATTTCGTGGACGTGGTGCCGTTCGGGAGCCCGATGATCTATGTCACGCAGGCGCGCGTGCCGCGGATCGTGCTGTTCGGCGAGCAGGCGGAACTGAAGCGTCCGATCTTTGCGTCGGCGTGGTCGGATCGGTTCATGCTGGACGGGGGCGGCGCGGGCGATCCCATCAAGCTGTATTACCTGGACGAGCGGACGGGCGAGGCGACCAAGGGCACGGTCGAGGCGTCGCTGGCGTGGCTGGCGGAGTATCTGGGGCGTGAGACGACGGCGTCGGATCCGCGGGCGGGCCTGGGCATGACCTACAGCGAGGTCGTGGGGACGTTGTATTCCTTGCAGAAATCCGGGGCGACGGCCGCGTCGTTTGCGACCGAGCAGGATCGCCTGATGAGCGAGCTCCTGTCGGCCCAGCAGGCATCTCGTGTGAAGCAGCGCCCCGAGACGCCCGACGATGTGCCGGAACTCACCGTGTTTGACACGGATTCGGCCAGGCCGAAGGGTCTTGACGAACAGCCCGACGCCAAGCCCGCGATCACTCCGATCGCGCCCCCGAAGAAGGATTGAGCGAAGCGGGCGGGGGCACGGGCGTTGGAAGAGGCCAAGGAGCCTCGCGAACGGAGACGGATTCCGCTACCATGTGGCGGGTCCGCAGTCGGCGGAATGGCGATGGATCGCCTGGACGAGGATCGTCCGTTGGGCGACAGGAGGTTGCCGCGGTATGCGTTTGGCCAAACTCACTCTCAACGGCTTCAAGTCGTTCGCCGATCCGGCGGAGTTCACGTTCGACCGCGAGATCACCGGCATTGTCGGTCCCAACGGGTGCGGCAAGAGCAACGTGGTCGATGCGATCAAGTGGGTGCTCGGCGAGCGATCGAGCAAGAGCCTGCGCGGCACGGAGATGCTGGACGTGATCTTCGCCGGATCGGCGGCGCGCAAACCGTCGGGCATGGCGAGCGTGACGCTGACGTTCGAGAACCCGGTGCTGGAGCACGGCACGGACCAGCCGGCCGCCGGCTCTGGTGGCGAGATCGCGGGAGATGGCCTCGCGTCTCCGTCCTCGGGCGATGGCGAAGAACCAACGGGGAATGCGGACGCCGAAGCATCGGTGGTCGAGGCCCACATGCGTGGCAAGCGGGGGCTCCCGATCGACGCGGACATCGTCGAGGTCGAACGCCGGCTGTATCGGGACGGAACAAGCAAGTACCTCATCAATGGGCGGGTGGCGCGGCTGCGCGACATCCGCGAGTTGTTCCTCGACACGGGCATCGGCGCCGACGCGTACTCGATCATCGAGCAGGGCAAGGTCGACGCGATGCTCCTGGCGAATCCGCAGGAACGCCGCACGATCTTTGAGGAAGCGGCGGGGATCGCCAAGTACAAGCAGCGGCGCCTGGAAGCGCAGAGAAAGCTCGATCGCACGCAGGTGAACCTGACGCAGGCGCGCGACGAGCTCGAGTCGACCGAGCGGCGGCTGCGGCTGGTGCGAGGGCAGGCGGCCAAGGCTCGCCGGTTTCAGTCGCTCGATCTTGAGCTTCGTTCGTGGCGGATGGCGCTGGCGTTCGAGAGCTACGACGACCTGCGCCAGCGGCTCGAGGGGCTCACTTCTCAGCAAGCGCACCTGGAGTCGGCGCGGCACGAGGTCACCCGGACACTCTCGGAGGTCGAGGCCCGCAAGCAGGAGCTCGACCTTCGCGTGCACGAGGCGATCGAGGAGCTCAAGAACGCCGAGCACGAGAGGCTGTCGGCCGAGCACGAGCGCGTGCAGGCGACGCAGCGGCGCGAGATGACCCAGCGGGCGCTCGAGGGCGCGGAATCGCGGCTGGCGTCGGATGCACGGCAGTTGGACGCGATGGCGGCACGCCTGGCCGAAACCGAGGCGGCGGCGCTGGAGCAGCGGGAATCCGTGGCGGCGATGGCCGAGCGATTGGGCGAGTGCGAGCGGGCCCTCTCGGCGGCCACCGCCGAGCGCGCGAGCGTGATGGCGGAGCTGACCGAGCGTCGTTCGCAGGTGGGCGAGCGTCGGGCACGGGCGGCCCAGATCGATCGAGAGCGCGCGGTGCTGCTTGCGTCGATCCAGGCCGAGGAACGCCGGGCGGACGGCGTGCGCGAGCAGTGCGACCGTCTTTCCGCCAGGGGCGAGCAGCTTGGGGCCGAGGCGGCGTCTCTGGGCGAGCAGGCGGTTCGAGCGGCGGCACAGCTCGACGCCGCCCGCGAGCAGATCGCCCTGTCGCAGAAGCAACTCGCCGAGCACGACGAGCGGCTGGCGGCCCTGGCCAGCGGTCGGCGTGAACGGGCCGCGGCGGTGGCGGAGCTTGAGCAGGAATCGGTGAAGTTGGAATCGCGTCAGGGGACGCTCCGGGAGATGGCGCAGGCCCGGGTCGGGTATGCGCAGGTGGTCCGCGAGGTGCTCGAGGCTCGGGACGCGGGCCGGGCGTTTGCTCGGGTGATCGCGCCGCTGGCGGAACTGATCCAGACCGAGCCCGGGAGCGAGGCGGCCGTCGAGAGCGCCCTTGGGCCGCTGCTTCAGGCGTTGGTGGTGCCGACGCTGGCGGACCTGCCGCCGGCGGAGGAATTGGCGATGTTGCGAGGCCGGGCGACATTTATCGCGATGGAAACGGCGCGGGGCCCGGGCGAGGTCGTTCCGACAGAGGCCCTGGAGGTGGTGAGCGCCGGGCGGATGGGGCGTCTCCGCGACATGGTGAGGGCTCGCGCGGACGCTGTGGAGACAAGCAAGATCGACGGGCTGCTGGATCGGGTGCTTGGGTCAACGCTGCTGGTTGAGCACGCCGACGCGGCCATGCTCCTGGGCGCCTCGTTGAAGGCGGGCACGAGGTTTGTGACGCGCGACGGCCTGGTGCTGGAGCCCGACGGCCGCGTGGTCGCCGGGCCGTTGGCGGCGGGCGAAGAGGGCGGGCTGCTGCAGAGGCGAGGAGAGCTTGAACACCTTGACACGGTGCTCCATGAACTTGCGGTCCGGCTCGACGCGGCCCGGGCCGAGCTGGCGTCGGTCGACGGCGAGGCGGCGGCGCTCAATGCACGGGCGAGCGAACTTCGCTCGCGCCTGGCGTTGTCACAGCGGCAATTCGCGGCGGATCAGGCTCGCCTGGAGCGACTGGAGTCGGACGCGGCGCGGGCCGCGCGTGAGCACCGCCAGAGCGGCGAAGAGATTGTCCAGCTTCGCGAGCGCATCGCCAAGATCGAGAGCGACCGATCGGCGCTGCAGGTTCGGGCCGAAAGCCTGGCGCGATTGCACGACGAACAGCTCCGGGAGGTTGAACGGCTCGAAGCTGGTCTGGGCGAGTTGACGCGCGCCAGCGAGGTGGCGGCGGATCGGTTGACCGGCGCCAAGGTCGAGGTCGGCAGGCTCGCCGAGCAGTTGCAGAGCGCGCGGCGGGAGGCGAGTCGCCTTGATATGTCCCGCGACGAATGGCTGCGCCAGCAGAGGGACCTTGCCGCGCATGTGGAGCAGGCCCGCGCGTCGATCGAGCACCATCGCGGGGTTGCGGCCGAGTCGGAGGAGCGGATCAACGTCGCGGCCGCCAACGAAGCAGAGTGGCGGCGGCGGGCCGAGGAACTTCGCGGGCAGGTCGAGCGCGTGCAGCGGGAGTCGCTGGCGATCAGCGAAGAGGTTGGAATCGCTCGCACGAAGGCCCAGAGCGTCGAACGCGACTGGCACAGCCTGGAAGTTGCGCGGCGAGAACTCGAGATCAAGCGCGAGAACATCGAGGAGCGAACCCAGGAGGACGTCGGGATCGATCTTTCGTTTGAGTACGCGGACTACCGAGACATGATGCGCGAGGGCGTGCAGAGAATCTCGGTGGATGCGGCCCAGAAACAGATCGACTCGCTGCGCGAGCAGATACGCTCGCTGGGGAGCGTCAATCTCGAGGCCATCGGAGAGGAGTCGGAGCTGGCGGCCCAGAACGATGATCTGGTCCGCCAAGTCGCCGATCTCGACGCGGCCAGGGTGCAGCTCGGAGACCTCATCGACCGGCTCAACGAAGTCAGCCGATCGCTGTTCGTCGAGGTGTTCGAGCGGATCCGAGAGAACTTCGGCGGTCAAGACGGGATGTTCCGGCGCCTGTTCGGCGGCGGCCGCGCGGAGGTGCGCCTGATGGGGCTCGTGAAGGAGATCGAAGGACCGACCGGGATTGAGAAGGTCCAGACCGACGAGATCGACGTTCTGGAGTCCGGCGTGGAGGTCATCGCTAAGCCGCCGGGCAAGGAGCCGCGCTCGATCAGTCAGCTCTCGGGAGGCGAGAAGACGCTGACGGCGGTGGCGCTCCTGATGGCGATCTTCCGCTCGAAGCCGTCGTGCTTCTGCGTGCTGGACGAGGTGGACGCGGCGCTGGACGAAGGAAACGTCGCGCGCTTCGCGGGCGTGATCCGGCAGTTCACCGATCGCTCGCGCTTCATTGTCATCACGCACAACAAGCGGACGATGCAGGCGACGGACCAGCTCTTCGGCGTGACGATGCAGGAGCGGGGCGTCTCGAAGCGGGTCAGCGTGCGATTCGACCAGGTGGACAAGGACGGGCACATTCACGGGACTGGAGACACCAAGAGCGACGCCCGATCCGGGCAGGGGCGAGCGGCGGCGACGGCGTCTCCCGAGGTGGAGACGGTCGCGGCCGTCGTGCCCACAAATGCGCCTGTGTTTGAAACGGAGAAATCCTCCGCCAAGAGAGTGGGATCTCTCCGGGCCGCGCTGGCTCAGATGCGTGAGGATTCCGCCGAGCAGCCAAAGTTGAACTCGGGAATCACGGACCACGAAGCCAGCGTGGCCGGGTGAATGCGGAGGCATCTTTGAGCGCGGCCAGAGGGCGGCATGATCCGCCCGTCAAACCACCGCTTCCGACGCGAGCCCGCGCCCTTACGGATTGAGCATCCGGGTGATGATGGCGGCGGCGGCCTGGTCGGTCGTTTCGGCGGCGTCGAGCCCCGCATTGGCCGCCACCAGCACCGCGAAGTCTTTGCGTGGCGCGATCCATACGACGCAGAACCACATCGTGTTCGAGCCGGCGTGGGTGAGCACTCGTCCGCCGGCCCACGGCCTGGACGCGACGCCCCAGCCCATCGCGTAGCCCGATGAGTCGGACTCTTTCACGCTGGCCCCTTCGCCCTCGAGGGCCCGGTGGAGCTTCTTCATCGAGTCCTTGCTGACGAGCGCAAAGGCGGGATCGTCGGCGGGCGCGTCGTCGAGCAGCGCGCGATCGGCTCGCGTGTGCATCGCGATGAACCGGGCCCAGTCGGGCAGGCTCATGTGGACCGTGCCGGCCGGCCCGATCGCCGGCGGATTGTCCGCGTCGTTTCCCGGAGACACTGGCACGTAGGCATGCGCTTTGCCCCGATGCCCGCGCGGCTGATCGATCGCCCCGACGGTGCCCGGGGCGCCGAACCCGGCGCTGGTGATGCCCAGCGGCGAAAAGACTTCGTCGCGCATCAGGTCCTCCCACGCCCTTCCGGATACTCTCTCCGCCATGGCGCCCGCGACCGCGAAATTGGTGTTCGAATAGACAAACCTGGATCCCGGTTGGTACTCGGGCGGCACGGAGCACGCGCCGTCGAGAAGCTGCACGCGCTGCTCCGTCGGCGTTCCGTTGCGGGCCCAGAGCCTGGCCCAGAGCGTGCCCGGCACGTCGCTTGGAAATCCGCCGCGGTTGGTGAGGAGTTGGTCGAGTCGGGCGGCCCGGAACCCCTCGTGGATTCCGGAGCGTTCGGCGAAGACCTCGCCGATGGTCATGTCCCAGCGCATGAGGCCGCGATCGACGAGGCGGGCGATCAATGTCGCCGTCATGGCCTTGGTGCACGAGCCCAGATGGAACCTGTCGTTGATGGTCAGCGGGTCTGGAGCGCCGACCGCACGAACTCCCGCGCAACCCTGCGCCATGATTCGGCCGTCCTTGATCGCGACGGCGGCGAGGGCGGGAATCCCGGCCTTGTCGCGGATCGGGGCCAGGAGGTCGTGAAGCTCAAGAGGCACGGCGTCGTGAACCGCGGCGCCGGGCTGGCTCGCGGAGCTTGCGCCGGAGGGACGGGGCTCGGCGGCCGCGACGGCGCTGCAGATCACCCCGACCACCACGAGCATGAGCTTCATCGGCGACCAAGGGGATGGGCTCGATATTGCTGGTGAGATCACGGCCATTCCTCCGTTACGGTGGCGCGGTTTCGGATTGTTGGCCGGGCGACGGAGGATCATTCGAGCTTCACGCCGCCGACAAGTTCCGAGATGCTCGCCGCGGATTGCGCGCGGACCCACTTCTCCAGGCCGGCGATCACCTTGAGCGGCGAGCGCGGATCGACGAAGAGCGAAGTTCCCATCTGGACGGCGGTCGCGCCGGCGAGGATGAACTCGGCCGCGTCCTCCCACGAGAGCACGCCACCGATGCCGATGATCGGCGTCGCCGTGTCCTTGGCGACGCCCCGGTAGCAATCGTGGACAAGCTTGACAGCGATCGGATGGATGGCGGGCCCGGACAGGCCGCCGGTGATGTTGGCAAGGCGCGGGCGTCGCGAGTGGACGTCGATGGCCATGGCGGGCATGGTGTTGGCGAGGCAGATGGCATCGGCGCCGGGGCGCTGGCCTGGGCCCGCCGGCTGGGCGCCGGGGTCGATGGCGGCCCTGGCAATGTCTTTGATCGGGACCGGGCCGCTGGAGATTGGGCTGAGCTTGATGAACATTCTGGCGCGGCTGAGCACCGGGCGCAAAGCCCGCACGAGCTCGGAGAGAGCGCGCGGGTCGGCGCCGAACTCGGTCCCGCCGTGAACGTTCGGGCACGAGACGTTGATCTCGACGGCCTGGAGCGAATCGCAGTCGTCCATCGCGGCGGCCACGGCGACGTAGTCGTCGATCGAGAATCCCGCGATCGAACCGATGACCGTCGTGGGCACGCCCGCGACGCGCGGCGCGATGTCTCGACGGAACGCCTCGACGCCGACGTTGGCCAGGCCGATCGCGTTCATCATGCCGGAGCGTGTTTCGATGAGACGCCAGGTGGCGTTGCCATCGCGGGGGAGGCGGGTGATGGACTTGGTGACGACGGCGCCGACGCGGGCGAGGTCGATCGCATCGTTCATCTCGTCGAGATAGCCGCAGGTCCCGGCCGCGAGGATGACGGGGTTGCGGAGCGCGACGCCCGCGAGGTTGACGCCGAGGATGTCGCCGGGCCGGTTCACGACGGACAGGGTAGCGGAACGTGCTCGGGCGAGGCGGTGGCGGGGCTTGTAGGCGGGCGTCCCTTCCTCGCGTTCCGGGGACGGGTTCCTATCATGACGCATGGACATCGCGCAGCGCATCGCCCAGTTCGAGAACATGGTCCAGGCCGACCCCGAGAACGACATGGCCCATTTCTCCCTTGGGCGTGTGTACGCCGAAGCGGGGCGGGCCAGGGACGCGGCCGAGTCGTTCCTCCGCTGCTGCGAGATCAATCCCGCGATGTCAAAGGCGTATCAGCTCGCCGGCGAGCAGCTCGTGCTGGCGGGAGAAAAGGAACGGGCGGGCGAGGTGCTGAGCAAGGGCTTTACCACCGCGGCGTCACGCGGCGATCGCCTGCCGCAGCAGGCCATGGGCGAGTTGTTGCGGAATCTTGGGCTCCCCATACCCGAGGTGGGAAAAGCCGCGAGCGCGCCCGCGGGGCTTTCCGGCGCGTTCGTGTGCAAGCGGACGGGGAGGCCGGGGACCAAGCTTGCTCGACCGCCGTTCCGCGGGCCCATCGGCGCCTGGATCGGCGAGAATATTTCCGCGCAGACTTGGGACGAGTGGATTCGGCAGGGAACGAAGGTGATCAACGAGCTGCGGCTTGACCTCTCGCGCGATCAGGACGCCGCCACGTACGACCAGCATATGCGGGAATTTCTGGGCATCGACGACGCGCTGGTCGCGGAGCTTGAGAAGGGCAAGGCATCGTGAATTACTACGAGATTTGGTGCGACCTGCGCGAGTCGCGGCGGGACCTTGAGTTCGTCGCCGCCGTGCGGAACTATCTGGACCACCTGAAGTCCCAAGGCAGGCTCGAGCACTGGCGGCTGACGCGTCGGAAGTTCGGCTTCGGACCCGAGGGGCTCGGCGAGTTTCACATCTCGCTGGCGTTTCGAGACCTGACGCAACTGGACCACGCGTTCGACCTCGTCGCGACGCGCACGGGAGAAGTGGAGCGATTGCACCACCCGGTGTATTCGATGGTGACGAATTTCAAATCGGCGCTGTATCGGGACTTCCCGGACCCTGTCAGGACCGCTTCCGGCGTCTCGGCATGAACACCGGCAAGCGGTTGGGCCGGGAGCGCTTTCGGCAAACGCCGGACAAACCGGCACATGGAAGCCAGAACCGAGGAGACATCCCGCGGCATTGTGAATGGAACCGGCCGGCTGGAAAGGCGCGGCGATGACGAGCCGACCCATCGAGACTGTGTGCTTTGTCGCGTTGGGGTCAAACCTCGGCGATCGGCACGCGCACATCAACGCGGCGATCGAAGCTCTGTCGCATGTTCCGGGCACCGAGGTCACGCGCGTCTCGACGATCATCGAGACCGAGCCTGTCGGACCCGCCGGGCAGGAACGCTATCTGAACGGGGTCGCCCAGATTCGCACGTCGCTCGGCCCGCGCGAACTCCTTTCTCACATGCTGGGCATCGAGCTGGAGCGCGGGCGCGACCGGGCGGCCTCGCCTCGGTGGGGAAGTCGGACGCTCGATCTTGACCTGTTGGTCTTTGGCGATCGAGTCATCGAGGAACCTGGGCTCTCGGTGCCCCACCCCCGCCTGCGCGAGAGGTTGTTCGTGCTCGAGCCCCTGTTCGAGATCGCGCCGGGCCTCGTCCTTCCGCCGGACGGGCTCACGGTTCGGCAGGTGCTGGAGTCCTTCCGCCGGGGAACCATTCAGGTATCCATGCGTCCGACGGACAGCTAGTTCCTGTCACGGCGTGCGATGAGACGGTTCAACGGTTCATCTCGACCTCTGCTTCAAACCTCCCCGCGATCGCGGAGGTACCTCATGACCATTCGCCTGTTCGCCGCGGTGGTGGTGCAGGTCGTGGCGAGCTCGGTTTCGGGCGAGCTGCCGCAGAACGGCTCCGATCGCGCCAAGGCCGTGGAGACATCCGAGGCCCTGGCTCGCATGACAGCGGCGTACCGCGGCGCCTGCGTCGACCGGGTCTCGCTGGTGGTGACGCCGTACCCTGAGCTTGAAGGCCCGCTCCCGGCACGGGCGATCCGCCGCGCGGTGGCCCTGGTTCGCACGTTTCGCCCGGCGAATCAGGCGTCGCTGTTGCGGCTTGACCTGGGCGACCTGTGCATCACCGCCGTCCCCGGGAGCGTCACCGCGATCCGCCGAGGAGATCGAGAGCACGCCGCCAGGTTCGAGATCGACGGCGAGCCGACGCCCGCCAAGCTCGCGGCCCACCTCCCGATGCTGACGTTCCCGCAGCTGTGGCTTTCGCTCGGCGGCGATCCCGCCCAGCCGGTGACCTCGCTCACCGGCGTCGTGACGTGGGAGAGCGCCGAGTCGACGGCGTCGGGGCCCCGACGGCTCCTGGTGTTGCGGGGCAGGAGCGCGACTCACGCCGTCGTGCTGTCGGCCCATGCGGCCACGGGAAGGCTCGTCTCGTTCGAGATCACCCCCATCGGAACCGAAGGCGCGAAGATCCGCGCACGCTGCGCCACGCTCTCGCCCGGAGATCCGTCGGCCTGGGGGATCAGGACGGAGCATCGCACGCTGGTCGGCACGCTCGGAGAGCTTCGGGCCACGCCCGGCCTGGTCGAGCCCGGCGCGACGATCAAGGAGCCCCGGCTGCGGTCGATCGACTCTCGGCCCTGGTCGCTCGCGGAATCGCTGCAAACACGCGCGGGCGCTCGCCCGGCGGTTGGCGCGATGGTCATCTTCACACCCGACGCGCCCGCGACGCTCATCGAGGCGGCGTTGGCGGGCGTCGTGCGCGCCGAAGTCGCGCTGGACCTGGAAGCCGGCGCACCCACGCCGCTGGAAGCCGGGGCCGGACTCGCGCCGCCTCCCTCGCTCCTGACGATCGGCGTGGCGGGCCTCGCGCCCGCTGAGGCGGACGCGTCCACGCTCGGCAGGATCAACGAGGCGTGGCGTTCGGGCGCGCGAGGTGTCATTTCGCGAGTTCTTCCGCAGGCCCCTGCGGAGACCGCGCCACTCATGTGGGCCGACGAGGGCGCCGGCCTGCTGCAGAAGCTCGCGCCCGGGGCGTCGTGCGCGATCGTGGTTGTGGGGAGCGATCTCCGCCTGCTGGGCGTGATCGAGCCGCAAGGACTGCCCGGCGAGGACCAGGGCATCGCGGATCAGCTGCGGGCGATCGCGGCGGAACTTCGCTGGCCGGAGTGAGCCGCGGGCGATCTGGCGCCGGTGCTGGCTCAGCGTCGGGGCGACGCGGAAGTGCAAAGAACCAGCCGGCGACCGGCGCGCGAACACAACGAGCGCCCGGGAACCGGCTCGATGGCGCGACCGACCTATCGGTCCGGCACGCGGGTTAGCTGGCCTGAGCCCGAGGGTGGGCCTTGTTGTACGCGTCCTGCATGCGCTGGGTGGTGAGATGCGTGTAGACCTGCGTGGTCGAGAGCGACTGGTGGCCGAGGAGCTCCTGCACGCTGCGCAGGTCAGCGCCGTTGTCGAGCAGGTGGGTCGCGAAGCTGTGACGCAGCGTGTGGGGCGAGATCGTCGGATCCAGGCCGACCTGCTGCAGGTACTTGTCGAGCTTGCGGCGGACGGAGCGAGAGCTGAGGCGTCCGCCGTGCTTGTTGAGGAAGAGCGGGCGGGCCTTGCCATTGTCGGCCCAGAGGGGCGCGAAGCGCGGATCGGCGCGGAGCATGTCGGCGTAGCTGCGGATGGCGGCCAGCGCGTGGGCGCCGAGCGGCACGATGCGCTCCTTCTTGCCCTTGCCGCGGACGCGGAGGGCCTCGCCTGCGTCGTCGAGGTCCTCGAGGTTGAGGCCGATCAATTCGCTCACGCGGATGCCCGTTGAGTAGAGCGTTTCGAGCATGGCGCAGTCGCGCCGCCCCAGCACGTCGGCGTCGCCCGGCGCGGCGAGCAGCTTCTCGATCTGCTCGATCGTGATGGCCTTGGGCAGCCGCTTGCCCTGGCGCGGCGTGCGGATCATGGTCATCGGGTTGCAGTCGGAGAGTCCCCGGCGATCGGCCCACTTGTAGAAGCTGCGGAGGGTGGCGATCTTTCGGGCCATCGTGGCGGCGGAATACTGCTGCTCGCCCAGGAAGGCGAGGAACGCGCGGATGGAATCGGCGCTGGCGTGCGAGATCGCCTGCGTCACGCTGGAGTAGGGGGGCGACGCGACGGCCGCGGGGCGTCCCTGCGAGGCTCGCTCCAGGCGCTCTTGGAACGCGGCACGCTCCCTGGCTTCGTCGATCTCGATGTTGTGTTCCTGGGCCAGGAACTCGATGTACTGGCGGAGGTCCGCGCCGTAGCAGCGCGCGGTGTACGGGCTAAAGTGGCGCTCATCGGAGAGAAAGCTCGCGAAGGCGTCGGTGAAGGGAAGCGTCGACATGGGCGTATCTCCCGGCATTTTGAACATCCTGTGCGATCCGTTGCTCGGGCTCCGCCCATCCGATCCCAGACTCCGCGGCATCCCTGCCGCCCTAGTTCCTGGCCTCTTCCACCCGCGCCTCGCGCCCCGCCAGTCGGACCCACTCGCTCTGCACGATCCGACCGACGACGTACGACGCCGCAAACTCGCTGAACAGATCCATGCTCGCCAGGTATCGGCGCCAACCCAGGGCCGAGACCGCTTCGGTGCGTCCCTCGGCGTAGGTCCTCACGTCCATCTGAACCTGGTGGTTCTTGCCGTCGAGGTTCTCGGAAACGAGCGCCAGCGGATGATCTCCGTTCTCGGAGGGCGCCGCGTTGTCGACGGGGCTGGACGAGAGCTTCCTGGCGTCGAGCGTCCGTGCGCTTGATTGGCCGAGGGTTCCCGGTCCGGCGTAGAGCGCGAGGCTCAGTCCGATCGTCGGGGTGTACGGGTCATAAGAAGTAATAGAACCGACGAGCAGCGCGTCGACGCCCATCTCCGCCCGGAGCGCCTGCAAGTCCTTGGGGGTGCGGATGTCGTTCAGCCTGAGTGCCCGCATCGCCTCGATCGTGCGATTGAGCGGCATGCAGCGGACGCCCCGGACTTCCTCCGCCGCCGCCACGACCTTGTCGCTGATCGCGTACCGGTCGAGCACGGTGGCGCCGGACTCGTTGCGCAGGGGCACGACACCCCAGAGCACCTCGCCTCGGCTGGTGTCGTAGGGCGCGACGGTCACCTCCGGCGGACGGAGTTCGGGGGCGTTCGAGCAGCCGGGGAGGAAGCACAGAGCCCCCAGCACCGCCGCCCAAACGACCAACGCCGTCGCCAGCGCCCATCGCTCTCCACGCTTGGTGAGCATGGTCTGTCCACTTGTCATGGCGTCCTGCCCTTCTGAGCGCGCGCTCCATCGCGCCGATCTGCCTTCCTTGGCCTGTCCGCCGGGCACAACGCCGTCCCTGACGATCGTGCGCCGGCTTCGCTTCCGCCCTTGCGGGCAATCGAGCGGGACGAGCTTTCGCCCGGCCCGTCGTTGTTCCAACCGCCGGCGCTAGTGGCCGGACTCGTTCTGGCCGGCGGACTCCTCGGAGGGAGCCGCGGTCATCCGCACTTCGGTCTGGGCGGCCTGGCCTCCCTGGGCCATGACCGCGGGCTTCATGTCGATCGACCAGATGTTCTCCGTGCCGTCGAAGTTCGCGACAAACACAACTCGCCCGCTCCGCCCCCAGAAGGGGAGAATCGACGAGCCGCCCGTGCCGGTAAGGTCGACCTCGCCGGTGCCGTCGATGTTGACGAGCTTGAGGGTGGCGACGCTCGGTCGCGAGAGGTTCAGCGCGCTGCGGGTGTCGTGGTCACCCAGGCTGGCGTCGAGGGAAATCTCGGAATAGACGACCTTCTGGCCGTCGGGGCTCCAGGTGGGATTGATGCAGGCGCTCGCGGGATTGGCGGCGATCTCGGTGAGGTTGGACGTCTGCCCGTCCTTGTAGTCCAGCGTCCATACGCCGAAGGATCGCTGCCCACGCTGGCGGGCGAGCTGAAACAGGATCTTGTCACTGGACCCGGCGCCCGTGCCGGCCACGGGGCACCACGAAGGGAACAACCCATAGCCGATGAAGTGTGAAACAGCGTTGTTGTCCGGCTGGGTCACCCACATCTCCCAGCGCCCGCTGGCGGCACCAAGGCGCGAGAAGACGAGCTTGTCGCCGTCGGGCGACCACGAAGGATGAAGCTCATCACCCGGGTCATTGGAGACCTGGACCGCCGGTCCGCCGGCGATGGGCATGACGTAGATATCCCAATTGCCCGAGCGATTGCTGGCAAAGGCGAGTCGAGTGCCGTCGGGGCTGACCGCGGGCATCGCGTCATCGCCGGGGGTGTTGGTGAGCTGGGTCACGACGCGACCGTCGACCGGTTTGGCGTAGAGATCAGACGTCGGGCGATGCTGCGTTCCGGCGAACACAAGGGTCTTGCCATCGGGCGTGAGAGTCGGATCAAACGCGGAGCCCTCGCCGACGAACGTGACCTGCGACACGTTGAAGGGAGAGACGCGGCCGGAGTCCTGCTGACCGCCGGTGACCGGGATCACTCCAAGGCCCACGGCCCGGGCGTCAATGAGCGCCGTGCTCGGCGCGGAGATCGCGGGACTCAGCGTCGCGAGCCCTGCCGGCGTCGGATTCTGGTTCGGAGCTTGCGTCGAGGTCGCGGGCGCCGCGGGCTCTGACGCCGCGTCGCGGTGACTCTGCGACGACATCGAGCAGGCCGCGAGCAGCAACGCGCCCCCACCCAAGCCGATCATCCCGACTCGATTCACAAGGTTTCGGCGAACATCCATCGGGCGGGTCTCCGAGCTGATCCCCCTGCGGGACCAGACGCGCGGCCGGGGTCGCCGGTAGCGTCTTATCGGACCGCCCAACGCATCGGCTTGAACCGACCCTCGGCCCGACTGATCCTCCATCGGAGGTTTCCGGTCCTGGGTTGAGTCCGCATAAGAAATCGCTCGACAAACCCGCGCGCCACCGGGCCGGAGGCCCCACCACCGCCCCCGGACCCGGGCCGCCTTGATTCATTCCATCCCGTCAGTCGATCGTCTCGCGCGTCATGATCGCGGGGGTTTCGCCGGTGCGCACCCAGCGTGAATCCCGGCCGCGCGGCTGGTTGGCCATCGCCAATCGATCGAGATAATGGCGTAGGGACGCCTCGGCGAATCGCGCGAGGAATCCCGCCGTCGCCGTCGGGTTCAGCTCGATGATCTGCTGCATCAGGCTGACCTGTGGAACGCGCCCCTCCTGGGCCTCGCTCGAACCCGAAGCTCCGTCGGGCCACAATGCGAGTTCTACCACCATGCACGACTCCGTTCGAGAAGCCCGTTGTATTCGGCAGCGCGACCGCGTCGGCTCGATCGTGTAACCAAGGGGGACGTGGCCCGTGGCAACAATCGGAGCACGAGCGGCGGCCGTGCGTCCGCGCCCGCCCGGTCGATTCGGCCGGGGGCGAGCGGGCCTGACCGATGCCGAATCAACCGCCCTACACTGGCGGCACACGTCTGGACGGAGTTCAGGATGACGAACCCAACGCTCGATCACCCCACGTTCAAATTGGTCAAGGAAGCCTTCCCGGCCAAGAAATTCCGCGCGACCGAGTTCCGCGGGCAATCGACGCTGATCGTCGAGCCCGCCGACCTGCACGAGGTCATGGCGTTCCTCAAGACAGACCCCCGCGCGGACTACTGCTTCCTGTCCGACATTTCCGGCATCGACTACCTTAACTACCCCGCGGAGATGCCGGGGCGCTTCGCCGTCCACTACAACCTGATCAGCCACGCACGAGACGATCGCTTCTTTGTCAAAACGTTCGTGAATCCGTCGCTGCCGACCGACGGCATCGCGGCAGACCCGGCGCTGGTCGTCGATTCGGTGTGCGATCTCTGGGCGGGAGCCGAGTGGATGGAGCGCGAGGTCTTCGACATGTTCGGCGTGCGCTTCCGCAACCACCCGGACCTGCGGCGCATCCTCATGTGGGAAGAGTTCCCCGCCCACCCGCTCCGCAAGGACTATCCGCTCCGGGGGCGCGGCGAGCGCGATCAATACAAGGTCGTCGATCGAACTTCGGGCTAAGCTCGCCAGGAAACCCGACCCAGGTCAACCGCGCGCCATCGCCGCCAGTTCCTTCCCCCGCGCCGCGCCGGCGATGATCGCCTCCGCGATTGCCTCGAGTGTCGCGCGCTGGTCGAGCACCCCCACCGCCGCCTCCGTGGTTCCGCCCTTGCTCGTCACGGCCGACCGGAGCGATTCGGGTGATTGGTCTGATCTCGCCAGCAGCATCGCGGCGCCCAGGAGCGTCTGGATCGTTGCGTCTCGCGCAAGGCCATGAGGGAGCCCGGCACGCGCCCCGCCTTCAATCATCCCCTGGGCGAGGTAGAAGAGGTAGGCGGGGCCCGAGCCGGCCAGCGCCGTGAACGCGTCGAACAGCGATTCATCCAGCCTCGCGACGATGGGCCCGACGCTCTGAAATAACCGGCGAGCCGCTTCATCGTCGCCCTCGCGGGCGCCGTCGCCAAGGCAGATCGCGGTGACGCCCTGCGCGATCGACGCGGCGAGATTGGGCATCGCTCGCACCACGCGCGCGCCATCGCCCAGCGCCCGTCGCACCAAGGCGCTTGGAGTCCCCGCGAGGATCGACACGACGACCCGGGAGGTATCGAACACGGCCTGAATGTCGCCGGCGGCCTGGGCTAGCGCCTGGGGCTTGACGCAGAGCATCACCTGGCCCGAGGCGCCCGACGCCGATGCCTTCAGCCATGCGACGCCCTCGGCCGAGTCCGCGGAAACTCGGGCTCCGAGCAAGGACAGCGCCTCGTGCTTGCGTGAATCAGGCTCGATGACCATGACGCGCGATGGCATAATCACCCTCGCCGCGATGGCGCCGGAAAGGATCGCGATCGCCATGTTCCCGCCGCCCACAAAGAGCAGCGGGTGCTCGAGAGGCCCTCCGGGCGGGGCGTGTTCGCCCTGCGATCCTTGAGCGGACTGGTCGGGTTCGGCGTGGGGTCGGGTGGTCATCGTGGCTCCGGGGCGTGCGGACGCCCGAAGCCTACCCTTTCCGTGCCATGTCCAGCTTTTATCGCCTTGAATTCGAGAAGCCGGTGCTTGAGCTCGAAAAGCGGATCGAGTCGACGGAGGCGCGTCTGAGCGCCGCGGTCGCGGCCGATCCTCCCGCCGAAGGCGCCGGCTCGCCCGAGGTCGAAGCGCTCCGGGCCGAAGTCGATCAACTGAAACAGAATCGCCAGAAGTTGCTGATCGACCTGTACGCCGACCTGTCGCCATGGAACACCGTGCGCGTCGCGCGGCATCCGCTTCGGCCGCAGACGCGTGACTACATCGACATGATCTGCCGGGACTTCGCGGAGCTGCACGGAGATCGTCGCTTCGGCGACGATCCGGCGCTGGTCACGGGCTTTGCCCGCATCGGGCCGATCAAGTGCATGGTGATCGGCCACCAGAAGGGGCGAGACACGCAGGAGAAGCTGGCGTGCCATTTCGGATGCGCGCACCCGGAGGGCTATCGGAAGGCGCTTCTGAAGATGCAGCTGGCGGAGAAGTTCAACACGCCGATCGTCACGCTGGTCGACACGCAGGGCGCGTATCCGGGCTTGGGCGCCGAGCAGCGGGGCCAGGCCGAGGCGATCGCGGTCAACCTTCGCGAGATGAGCCGCCTCCGCGTGCCCATCGTCAGCGTGATCATCGGCGAGGGCGGCTCGGGTGGGGCGCTGGGAATCGCGGTCGCGGACCGCGTCGCCATGCTGCAATATTCCTGGTACTCGGTCATCAGCCCCGAAGGCTGCGCCGCGATCCTTTGGAAGGAAGCCAGCGAGCAGACGAACTCCGCCGCCGCCAAGGCGCTCAGGCTCACCGCCCGAGACAACCTGGAACTCGGGATCATCGACGATGTCATTCACGAGCCGGTCGGCGGCGCGCACCGAGACCCCAAGGCGACCGCGGACAATCTTCGCCAGTGGATCGTGTCGCGGCTGCAGCACCTGCGGGCGATCGATCCCGACACGCTGGTGCAGCAGCGATACGAGCGATTCCGAAAGCTCGGCCAATACACCGAGCAGATCGAAACGGCGGGGAATCCGGCCTAGAAAACCGCTCCGCAGGCCGCCAAGTGGGGGTCATTGATCGGTCCGTCCGCGCTTTGACATTTTGACCGCGATCTCTTATCGTTCGCACCCTTTCCGGGTCCGGGAGGGGGAGATCGAACTCGCGTCGGACGGGGGAGTTGCCGTTGCCCAAAAGCAAGCCCCAACCAAAGAAGTCCTCAAAGACCGCTCGGAAGCCCGCCTCGAAGTCGGCTCCGAAAGCGGCGGCGAAGCCCGGCGCCAAGCCGTCCAAGCCTGCCGACAGCGGGAAGAAGAAGAAAAAGGTCGCGAGCAAGTCGAGCGCCAAGGGCGTTCCTGCCGCGAAGCAAAGGCCGCCGGCCGGCAAGCCCGAGGCCAAGGGCAAGCCGACGGCTCCGAAAGCCGCCGCGGTCACCAAGGTTCCCCCCAAGCCGGCTGCGCCAGCGCCATCGGTGGATGGCAAGTCGGCCCGCAAGGGGATCACGATCGTCACGCCGCGCCCGGTGAGGAAGCCCAAGCCCAAGGTGATCTCGGCGGTGCCCGCGTCGGTCGGGCAACTCGCCGGAACGATCCGCAAGCCGCTGATCCCGAGCGGGCCGCACGCGTCGCCGTCACGTCCGCTCGGCGCGCAGGGAGAGGCGCCGGAGACGCTCGTCGAAGCGGGAAAGAGCCCGTTCGGCAAGAAGGAGCTCGACCAGTTCCGCGCGATCCTTCTCCGCAAGCGGGCCGAGGTCGCGGGCGACATCCACACGATGGAATCCGAGGCTCTCAAGGGCGAGAGCGGCTCGCTCTCGAACCTCCCGCAGCATCTGGCCGAGCAGGGTTCGGAGGCCTACGAGCAGACCCTGGCGCTGGACCTGGTGGCCGCGGATCGCCGGCTCGTGAAAGAGATCGACGACGCGTTGAAGCGGATCGCGAACGGGACGTACGGACTCTGCGAGTTGACCGGAAAGCCGATCCGGGCCGAGCGCCTGCAGGAACTGCCCTGGGCGCGCTATTCGATCGAGGCGGCACGCGAACTCGAGCGTCGCTCGATGCGCCAGTAGCCCCCGCAGGTGCATGGCGTGAATGGGACAAGCGACACCAATCATCCCGCTGGCACCGAGGGCCCCGGAGGCCATCTCACGGCGTCGCGATCGCGCGCCGCATGGATCGCCTTGCTTCTGACGACTCTTCTCGGGCTCGTCACCGACCTTGTGAGCAAGGAGATTGCGTTCCGCACCATCGCCGGGACGCCCGTCATCGTCGACCGCCAGGCCGTGCTGTCGACCAGCAACCTCGGCAACCTGATCCCGTTCCATCGACCGATCGAGGTCGTGCCCGGCTTGCTCGACTTCACTCTGGTGCTGAACCCCGGCGCGGTTTTCGGGATCGGCGCTGGAAAACGATGGTTCTTCGTGTTGTTCACCGCGATCGCCGTCGTGTTCGCCACCGGGCTCTTTGCCCGATGGACCCGCGCCGCCGATCGATGGGCCCACGTCGCGATCGGCCTGGTTATTTCGGGCGGCCTGGGAAACCTCTACGACCGACTTCGCTTCGCCTGCGTACGCGATTTCATCCATCCGCTCCCGGGCGTCAAGCTCCCCTTCGGCTGGTCGTATCCCTGGGCGAGCGGTCAGACGGCGCGAGAAGTGTGGCCCTACGTCTCGAACCTCGCCGACCTCTGGCTCATCATCGGGATCGTCATCCTCGTGGCCTACACCTGGAAGGCCGGGGCCCGCGCCGACGCGGACAAATCACCCGCCCGCTGATTCAGCCCTCCCAGATTCAGCTCCCAGATTCAGACCCCAGATTCAGCGTTGCCACGCCGCGGCCTTGGTGCGGATCCCGTCGATCAGCGAGCGCACCTCCGCCGCCATCCGGCTGTTGGGAAACTGGCTGATGATCTTGTCGCCCAAGTCGGCGGCCTCCACCCATCGCTTGTTGTACACCGCCAGCTTGAACGCGGCACCGAGGTTGTCGCGCGCCTTGCCGATCACGCCACGCGCAACTTCCTTGTACGGGGCGGCCTCGCTTTCGGTGAGATAGGCGTCCAGCTCGGTCAGCAGCCTCATGGCCGTGTCCACGTCGCCGTCACGGGTTGCTTCAAGGAATCGACGCTCCACGTCGGCCTTGTAGTGGTTGCGCGCGTCCTCCACGCGCGGGCGCAGCGTCGTCACCCGCGAAACCTCCGGGAACAGTCTCGATATCTTGTCGGCTTCGGCCAGCGCGGCTTCCCAACGACGCTGCATGATCAGGCCGTCGAGCACCGACACGGCCTCGCGATAGCGTCGATCGAGCGTCTCGGCGCGGGCCGTGGTGATCCGCTGGCGGAATTCCTCCGCATCGGCCCGATAGCCAAAGCGATCGGCCAGTTCCTTGACCAGGATCATCGCCGCGTCCCAATCCTCTCGGCCCATGTCTTCCTCGATCGCCCGGCGGAGCAGTTCACGCTCGCGGGCGCGATTGATCACACGCCGCGCGTCGTCCGAAAGCGAGTTCTGCTGGGCGAGGTGCTCGACCATCGCGGTGAGGCTCTCGATGCGCTGCTCGACCGCCGCCACCCCCGTCCGGCGGAGCAGGAGCGACAGAAGGAACAGAACCCACACGATCACGAGCCCGACGATCCCCAGACCCGTGATCACGTTGAACGGCTTGCTCGAGGTCCCGTTCAAGACCAGCAGGATGCAGAGCAGGGCCGCGATCGAGACACCCAACCACCAGACCGCCGACTTCGTCGGATCGGCCCCGGCGGGTGAGGATTGCCCGAAGTCATTGCGGTTGTTGGAATTGGGCATGAAGATCCCTCTCGGTTGGACAGGCCGCGTCCGGGCGACCCCGAACACAGTGTACCTACCATCGGCCGATGGTCGAGACAAACTCGAACGGAGTCCAAATCGGCATCAAGACCTTCGTGCTGGGCCCGTTTGAGACCAACTGCTATGTCGTCACGGCGGGGGAAGGCCGGGATTGCTGGATCGTTGACGCCAGCTTTGATCCCCAGGATCTGATCGCCCATGTGAAGCGGGCGGGCCTGACCCCGCGAGCGATCCTGCTCACCCACGCTCACGTCGACCACATCGCGGGGCTGCGGCAAGTTCGACAGGCGTTTCCGGGGCTCCCCGTGCTGCTCCATGCTTCGGAGCGGGAATGGCTCTCGGACCCGGAGCTGAACCTCTCGGCTTTCATGGGCCAGCCCGTCAGCGAAGCCGCGCCCGACGCCGACCTGGCGGATGGACAGGAACTCATGCTGGGCCCGACGCGCTGGGTGGTTCGACACACCCCCGGTCACTCGCCCGGCGGCGTCACCTTTCATTGCCCCCTTGCCGGCGTGGCGATTGTCGGCGACTCGCTGTTCAACGGCTCGATCGGGCGCACGGACTTCCCGGGGAGCAGCTTCAAGGTGCTCTCGGAGTCCATTCGGCGCGTGCTGTACCAACTCCCGCCGGAAACGCGCGTCTTTCCCGGGCACGGACCGCCGACGACGATCGGGCGCGAGATGAAAAGCAATCCCTTCGTGCGGGCGTGAGCGCGACCGCTCGCCTCGGGTCGGCGTTCGCGCCGTCACAACCGGCATCGTGCCCCGGCGGCAGGGTGACCGATCGTCAGGCGCTCCCCAGGCCCATGCACCGGCGCCACGCGCTCACCTGTCCCATGTGGACGGCGATGTGATTGTTCATCATGAACATCGCCATCCCGCCGACCAGCGGCAGGAACTCGCGGTAACGCTCGATCGGCGTGGGCCGGGCGAGGTCGGCGTCGGAGATGGTGAGCACGACCGAGCTGATCGCCTCGTAGCCCTTGGTGTACGCATCGACCACGGCACTCATCGCCGGATAGACCTTGCCCTCGGCATCGTCCAGGCACGGCGTGCCGTCCTTGAAGATCGCCTCCCAGCCTGCGGGGAGCTCCGGCACATCGCCCTGCCGCCCGAGCGCCGCGGCGATCCGCTGCGGATACAGACAGAGATGCCCGTAGACCCACGCGGCGTGATTGGTCTCGATCGTCCTGCCGTTCACGACGGCCTTGCGCGCAAACATCGCCGGGGTGACGTCCTTCAACAATCGCTGCGCATAGCCCTGCGATCGGCGGTGCCCGGCCACGATCATCTCTGCGATCACTCCCATCGTGTGACTCCCTCGCCTACGCGACGCGGCGCCGACCTCGTCCGGCACGGCACGACGCGGGGCTCCGCGGCGCGCCGGCGCCTCGTCGGGCCTGATCGCGTGCCGATCATAGACGCTCATCAATGTGTCGGCGATCTAGACACCGACGTACCTGGCGTACACGCCGCGGGCCCGGGCCGGGTCTGCGGTGCCCGCGACGATGGCGCGGCCGTCGGCAAAGAGAGAGAGTTCCAGCGATGCGCCGCTCTCGGACCGCTCGCCGCCGATCGTCACACGAAGCAGCGACGGAGAAACCCGTCGGGGGGAGTGGGCCGCGAGCCGGGAGGCGATCTGATCAAGATCGCACCCGCGCCCGTTCGCCCCGATCTGAACGGCGAGCCGCCCGCAGAGCCTGATCGCGTCGTCGTCGCGCGCCCCGTCGAGGAACTCGAACGACCGCCCGCCGCAGCACGGGCAGCCTTGGCGCGCGGACGCCTCGCGCATCGACGAGAGATCGAGAAGGCGACGCTCGCCCGTCCACAGGTCGAACTCCAGCAGCGTGGGCCGGACGAGGTCGCGGCGCCCGATCAGCACCTTGATCGCATCGGCGGCCTGGGCGCCCGCGACGATCGCGACGGTCGGACCAAAGACACCGGCGGTCTCACACGTCGGCATCACGCCGGGTGCGGGCGGCTGGTCAAAGACACAACGAAGGCACGCCGAGGCGCCGGGAACGACGGTCATCTGCATGCCGCGGGCGCCGATCACCCCGCCGTACACGAACGGGATCGACTCTCGCACGGCGGCGTCGTTGAGCAGGAACCGGGTATCCGCGTTGTCCGTCCCATCGACGATCACGTCCGGCCTGATCTCGCGCACAAGGCCGGGAAGCGTTCGAGACGTCACGTCCACCACGCGCGGCTCGACGCGGATCGCCGAATTCACGCGTGCCAGGCGTGCCGCGGCGGCCTCGGCCTTCGGACGCCGCTCGCTCGCGTCGGACTCATCGAACAGGCACTGGCGCTGGAGGTTTGTGAGCTCGACCACGTCACGATCAACGAGGAAGAGCGTCCCCACCCCGGCCCGAGCTAAAAGGTCGGCCGACGAGCCGCCCAGCGCGCCGACCCCAACGACCATCGCGCACGCGCCGGAGAGCTTCCGCTGCGATTCAACGCCAAACTCAGGAAGAATCATCTGGCGGTCGTACCGATCGATGGATGCCTCGTGCTCGCTCACGCGTGATTGTTGGGCGCGGCGCCGGCCCGCGTCAGGGTGATCTCGACAATCTCGGGCGGCACGCCAAACCGCAGCGGCAGAATCGACATCCCGACCCCGCGCGAGATGAGAACCCGGCACCCGGGCCCCTGGACGAGGCCCGCGGCGTACTTGCTCCCGAATCGGCTGGGAACCACGGGCGTGCCGATGATCGGCAGGCGGACCTGCCCGCCGTGCGTATGGCCGCACAGCATCAGGTCGATTCGCGGCGGGCGCGGCGAGCGCAGCTCCACGAGTTCCGCCGTGTCCGGACGGTGCGCCAGCAACAGCCGGGGCATCGAGTCCGGCACCCCCGACAAGGCCGCGTTGAAATCAACCCGATCCTCCTTCAAGTCCCCCACGCCCGCGATGCAAAGCTGGTCCGCGCTGGGCATGTCGGTGGCCTCTGCAAGCGTGCGATTCTTCGCGTCATAGAAGCAGCGCCCGTTGTCGACCATGCGCACGCCGATCCGCGTCAGGGCGTCGCTGACTCGTCTCCCGCCCGCCCACCAATCGTGGTTGCCGAGCACCCCCACCACCGCCCGCCCCGGCGCCACGAGCGGCTCAAAGAGCCCGGCGGCGGGCTCGATCCACGGCGGCCCGTTGTGCACATAGTCGCCCGTGAGCAGGACGACGTCGGGGCGTAGCGCGATCGTTCGCGCGACCGCATCGCGAATGAATGATGCGGGAATACGCGGCCCGAGGTGCGTGTCGCTCAGCTGCACCAGCTTCAATCCGACCAGCGAATCCGGCAGGTCCGTGATCGGAATGTCGTAGCGCGTGACACGCAGGTTCCAGGGCTCGACCAGCGTGGCATCTCCGACGGCCGCGACGACGGACACGCATCCAAGGCCGAGCGTGCCGTCGAGAAGAAATCCGCGCCGGGAGAGGCGTGCTCGCTCGGCGGGGTTCGCCCGCGGCACCGCGGAATCGAGGCCTTGCGACGGTTCGCGCGATGGCCGATTCCGGACTCCCCGGATCGGCCCGGCCCTGCCCACGCCGGCGCGGAGCGAGCGAATCGCGGCGATCACCAGAAGCCATCCGGCCCACGAGAGGCACGCCACGACGATCGCCACTCCAACCGAATCCATGTGCCAGCGCCCGGTCAGCTTGTTCACGATCGCCCAACCCGGCGAACAGATCACGTTGAAGATGCTGGCGATGCACTTGACCACCATGCCCGGACCCGAGTCGTCGCCCCCCAACGTGCCCGGGAGCGCGATCCACACGGCCCAGTGACTCACGACCGAGAGGACCACAAGGCACAGCCATGCGAGCGAGAGCAGGACAACTCGACGTCCCGGCTGCCTGTCGCGTTGTACTGGGCTGGTTGCCATCGTGCGTGTCGTGCGGGGACTTCCATGCCGAGGGGAGGATGGCGTTGGAACCGCCCGCCGACGGATCGCCAATACCTCCGGCGTCATCGCGCGGCCCGACCGCGACCGGCGAACATACGAATGCCGCAACCGCGTGGTTCACGGCGCCGGCGGGAGCGGGAGCAAATCCGTCTGCACGAGCCTGTCCGGTAATCGGTCCAGCGTGACGGCCTGCTCGATCGAAAACGCCCCGCTCGCGGTACGGCGTAGCGACGCCAACATGCCCCCGACGCCGAGAGCCGCCCCCAGATCGCGCGCCAGGCTGCGGATGTACACACCCTTGCCGCACTCGACGACAACCGCAAGTCGCGGCCAGGCGAACGACTCGATCCGTATGCCGTGGACCTCGACCTTGCGTGAGGCAAGCTCGATGGGTGTTCCCTCGCGGGCCAGTTGGTACGAACGCCGGCCGCCGACGTTGATCGCGGAATAGGCGGGCGGACGTTGCTCGATCGTGCCGATGAATCGCGGGAGGACCTGCTCGATCTCCTCGCGCGTCACGCGGCGGGAGCCATCGATCGGCGTGCACTGGCCGCCCTCGTCGTCGGTGGTCGAGGTGCGCGAGAAATCGATGACCGCGGCGTATGTCTTGCGCGTCGCCATGATCTGGTCGCACAGGCGGGTCGCCCGGCCGATGAGCACCACGAGCACGCCGGTCGCCAGCGGATCGAGCGTTCCGCCGTGCCCGACCTTGATGCCCTTGGGCGCCCCGGCTCGGCGGAGCCGAGCACGGATGATGGCGCACACATCCATCGACGTGAAGCCGGGCTGCTTGTCGATGATGAGCAGGCCGACGGGCGAGGCGGGAACAACGGGCGGAGGTGGCGCCGAGGTCGGCGGCATCGGGTTCGATACGCCGTCGGAGGGCGCGCCGGATCGATCCGAGTTCTCCCGCTGGTTGCTCACTTGGTCCCCCGAGTCCATACGCCGACACGGACCAGCCGCCCGCGGCCGAGATTGACGCCATCGGTGTCGACCTCGACCCGCCAGCCCGCGGCACGCAACGATCGCTCGGCGGACGATGAGTCCACCGGGGAGATCACCAGTCCATCGGGGTGCCGCATGGCCCATTCCGCGATCGAATCCTCCGCCACTCGCTCGATGCGCCCCCGAGTGGCAAAGACAAGACTGTCCTCCTGATACCCGCTGCAGGCCAGCGGGCGCGTGCGGCCGGGGTCGATCGACAGCACGCGCTCGATCAGGCTCGGGCTGAGTGACGCCGCACGGGGCAGGACCACCAGAAAAAATGGAACGAGCGCGAGCAGCGCCACAAGAATCCCGAGGCCTTGGGCTCGGAGCAAGGCGGACCGCGCCGCCGCCCGACAGGCCGAGATCAGGACAAGGATCGAGGCCGCCGCGGGAATACCAAGCAACACGCCGCGCGCCGGGTCAGGATCAATCACCCAGAACAGAGCGGGCGCCGCCGCGAGGAGAACCACACCAATCACCGCCCAGGGCAACCAGGCCAGCGGCCTGGATAAGTCGGCGATACCCGCGATCGGTTTCAAACCATTGCCGCCTTGCTTCACCGCCCTGCTCGCGGCGCTGATCGACAGCAACCCTCGCCCCGAGAGCAGGGCGATCGCCGGATACAGCGGCATGGTGTAGTGCGGCAGCTTCGTCCCCACGATCTCGAACACAATCCATGCCGGGATGAGCCACGACAGGCAGAAGAGTTCCCCCGCGCGCCCGGCGGTTCGCTTCCAGTGTGTTCCGGCCGAAGTGCGCGGGGCGCCCACACGGATCGCGCGCACCACCGCCGCGAGCGTCGCGAACGAGCCCGGCCAGAACAGCACCGCGAGCAGCAGCGTGTGATATCCCGGCGGGCCCCAGTGCCCTTCCTTGGCCTCGACGCTTCGACCGAGTGTTTCGCTCACGATCAGCGACCAGTACGGGCCCCAGCCGACGCGCTCGCCGACGGCCCACACCCACGGCCCGACCGACGCCGCGATGATCACCACCCCAAGGAGCGGGCGAAGCTCCAGCAGACGCCGCCATGACCTCGAAAGGGTGCACTGCATCAGCACGGTGAGCAGCGCGATCAAGGGCGCGATCGGGCCCTTGGCCATGATTCCCGTCGAGATCGCGAGCCACAACAACGCGACGTGCAACCACGTCGCACGCTTCAGGTTCCACACGCGCCACAGCGCTGCCTGGGACAGCACCACGCTGAACATGAGCAGTTGATCCGCACGCGCCTGGTGGGCGTCGAACGCGACCAGCGGGCACACCGCCAGGAGTGCCGCCCCCAGCCACGCCGCCCGTGGATCAAACATCCGACAGCCGAGCCGCCATGTGGCGAGCACCGTGCCGATCGCGCACAGCAGACTGGGTATTCGATACATCCAGATCGCGTCGCGCCCCGGATCGCCGCCCGTGAACAGCCACGCCGACGCGGCCTGGAGCCAATAAATCAGCGGCGGCTTGTTCAATCGCGGCCTGTCCTGCACCATCGGGATCACCGCGCCGCCACCGTGCATGCCGGGCGAGCGGTCCTGCTCCGGCAACGCCAGCGACTCCAACATCTGGCGGCTCGCCTGGGCGAAGCGCGACTCGTCGCGATCGATGGGCGGCGTCCGCAGAAGCCCGGGGACATACACTGTGAGGCAGATCAGCGCGAGCAGCACGCCGGCACGCCAGCCGCGAGCGTTCCGCCAGTGGGCGGCAACGAGCGACCACACGCCGGCGAGAACACCCGCGGGGGCAGAACCGAGCTTGACCGGCCCATCACCATTCCGCATCGCCCGCGACTATAACCGCGGCCTCGTCGCGCCGGTGCGATGGGTCCACATGGCCCTCGGCCTGGCGGGCAACATTCTCCGAACACCGCTCGGCCGTTGGTCGCTCGATCCGTCACGTCGCTGGTGGACCCTCCCGCTCATCCTCGGCGTGATTCTCGCGGCTTTTCTGCTCCCGTTCGACGGCCCGATCTCGGGATGGGCCCGATCGATCAAGCTCGGCGGCGACATCAAACGCGAGTTCGAGGCCCAGCAACAATTCGGGCAACTCGTGTCGCTGGTCCTCATCGCGGTCGCGATCTGGCTGCTCAATCCCGAGCGACGCGAGAGACTGTGGGACTTCGCGCTCTCGGCGGGCGTGGCCAATCTGCTGGCGAATCTGGTCAAGGTGTTTGTCGGCCGCCCGCGCCCGAACCTCAACGATCCAGGTGTGTTCCTCGGGCCGTTCGGTCAATATCCCGTGCCGACCGACGCCGGCCCGGTGCTTCGATACGCGTGGGAACTGGCGCCCGGAGTGAGCTATGCGCTCGGATCGATGCCGTCGCGCCACGCCGTCTCGGCCGCGGCGGCCGCGACCTTTCTGGCGCTTGTGTATCCGAGGCTGCGCCCGCTCTGCTGGATTCTCGTGTGCGTGGTGTGCATCGCGCGTGTGGCGTTGGGCGCGCACTACCCGTCGGACGTGGTCGCAGGCGCTCTGCTCGGACACCTGTCGGCCCGCTGGGTCACCGACCGCTCGCTGGGCGTCGCCCTTGGGCGCCGGATCACGCATTTGGCCGCCGGCTCGACGCCCCGGCCATCGCCGGGCTAAACTCTGCCTCCCTGCTCCGGAGAGGTGTCCGAGTGGTTGAAGGAGCAGCACTGGAAATGCTGTATACGGGTAACCGTATCGGGGGTTCGAATCCCCCCCTCTCCGCTTTGAGAATCTTGTCGCCGGCGCTGGCCTGCGCTGCCTGTCGTTTACTGTCTCTGGCTCGAATCGGCCCGCACGCGGAGAGGCCAGGATTCTCCGCGATTGGTGACCCAAACGCCGCGGCGCCTGGAATTTCAGCCGTTTCCAGAAGACCTCTCGCGGCTGAAGGGCCTGAGACCCAAGTGAGACCCAAGAACCGGCCTATTGCGCGCCTCCGGTTTTGCGGACGTTGCCGCTTTTGAGCTGTTGTTGACTGGCGACGCTGCGCAGGCGATTCGTCATCCCAAAGGTCTGTACGGCCCGTCGCGAGTCGACGCCGTGCGGGTGGCAGTCGAAATCGGCGAACGACTGGCTGAGCCACGCGATCGCACCCTCACGAGCGACGCCCTTGTTGGCGCAGGGCCGACGGACGGATGGTGGCGGAGGCACATCGGGTGCGCCCCAACGCAAGACCACTCACTTCTCTCATCGCGCGCTTATCGACGGCGAGGTCTTTGGACGTGGTCGTTTTCGCGAGCTGGATCACACCCCTATTGCAAAGCGGAGCGCCAAGAGCTGCCCTCGCTTCGACATACAGGCTGCCCGCCAGACTATCACCCAGCCCAAGGGCAAAGCCATCGATCAGTGCCGGACCGATCGTGCCAAGGTGCGCACCGGTAAACGACTGTTCTGGACGCGAGTGCGAGAATTCACAAACACGGCGAGCGCCAGGAGGAGGATGTCAACGACTGCTTCATATCGGCGTCGGGATGCCCACGCGCGATTCTCCTAAACACTTGATCGACCGGGGCCCCACCGCTCGGTTCATACGATGGAACCTCGCCGACTGCGAGGCGCTGTGCACCAAGTGGGCATTGGCGATCTCGCGATTGATTGTGCCGCCGCTTGTCCCAGGGTCGGCCTTAGCACCCCGCCTCGAAGTGCTCGGCGAAAGCGTCGTAGTCATCTCCATTCACAAAGCCGTCCATGTTGATGTCGGCGCCGAGGTCGCCCGCCTCGAAGAACTCGGCGAACGCATCGTAATCATCGCCGTTGACGAAGCCGTCCTGGTTGAAGTCTGCAAGGCACGCGCCGGCGAGGTGCTCATAGGCGCCCATGTCGACGATTGGCGCGACGCCCCAGCCCGTGTCGGGCACGGCGGCCACGTCGATGCGGCGGCTCTGTCCCGCCAGATCGAGCAGAATCCCACCGGGGATCATCGCGTTGTCGCCCGCGTCGATGCAGGGCGAACCGTCGGCCAGCGAGTAATCGTCATCGATGGTACCCAGCACGTTGTCCACGCCGTTGGGGTCAACAAAGAGCGGATCGCTCGAGATGTTGCCGGCGCCGGCCCAGCCTCCCTGGACATTCGAGTGGCTGGCGTTGATGACGCCCGACCCCGTCGCCATGTTGATGGTGTTGTCGCGGACAATCGAGTTGCGCACGTTGACCACGCCGGACAGGTCCGACCATATCGCCGCCATGCCCGTGTTGTGGACCACGTCGCAGTTGATCAGGTTGAGCTGCGCGTTGTTCGACCACGCGGCGACCGCGGCCTCGCGCGGCGAGGCGTTCGAGGCGATCAGCGTATTCGTGATCGTGCCGACGCCGGCGTCCTCCGCGTGGATCGCGCCGACCCAGTTCTGGGCCGTGTTGCCGATGAGGCGGCAGCGGTCCATCGTGAGCGTCGTGCCCTGGTTTGCGACGCGCACTACGCCCACGGTCACGGCGGTGTTGCGCAGGAAGTCCGTCGAGGTGATGGCGGCGGAGCTTCCCGTGTGAACGTTAACCGCACCGCCCTGGCCGTTGACGGTGGTGTTGTCAGAGATCGTGCAGGAGTCGAGCGTCAACGCCCCACCCCACTCGACGTTGAAGCCCGCCGACCCGCTCATGGCGAGATTGCGTTCGATGGCGCACCGGCGGAACTCGGCCGAGCCATGGGTGAATCGCAGGTTCATGACGCCAAAGGTCTGGGAGATATTGTCGGTGATCGGTGTGTCTTCAACAAGAAGCGTCGTCGGATCAGTATTGAAACCGGTGTCGAGGAAGATCGTGCCCTCCGCGCCGCTGGTATTGCGGGCGATCTCACCGTTCTTGAAGGTCACGTCGGCGCCTTGGGAGACGTAGAGTGCACCGCCGGACCATGCAGCCACATTGTCGATGATCGGACAGTTACTAAACGTCAGCGTGGGCGAGAACTGCGCTACAACCGCACCGGCCCCGACGGTGGAAACGTTTGAAGCAATCGTGCACCCCGCAAAGTGGGCTGTCACGCCAGCCCCAAATGCATCGATGGCCGAACCGAGCTGCGCAGAATTGCTCAGGATGTCGCAATTCTCGATGGTGTAGGTCTGCGGGTCATTGGCGTCTGTCCACTCGACCTTCAGGCCGCCGGCACTCTGGCTCGACTGATTGCCCTCGATGCGCGTTCGCCTGACCTGCGTGCCGCGGGCGTGTAGGAGTAGCCCGCCGGTGCTTTGCCCCAGGTTGCTCGTGATCGTGCAATCCTCGACAAGCCCGGAGGCGCCGTGCTGAATTGCAAGGCCGCCGGTTCCGCCTCCGCTCGTGTTCATGTCGAATGCACAGTTTCGGATCGTCGCAATCGAGCCATCCGAGACCCACGCGCCGCCGGCGTATGTGCCCTGGTTTCCGCGGAATGTGCAGTAGGTGAAAGTCGCGGTCGCGCCATAGCGGACCGTTGCGCCGCTGACCTGCCCCCATTTTCTGTACCAGGTCCTATGAGAGTCGGGTGAGCGTAGGCGAACACGCCGGCCGGGCCGGAGGGAGG
>JABLTH010042231.1_pt1 | contig 44665 bp, 40 predicted proteins | sample 7875711 | NCBI WGS metagenome assembly JABLTH01 (sample SAMN14941262, study PRJNA633318) | bioreactor metagenome | isolation source: bioreactor | place: China | collected 2019-03-05 | reverse complement strand
GTCGCTCGAGGTCGGGTTCGCACCGCCGATCGCGACCGAACGGTCGCCGCTTGCCAGCGCCGAGTGGCCGAGTGCGATCGAGCTCGTGCCGCGCGCATCGGCGACGTTGCCGAGCGCCATCGAGAAGTCGCCGACCGCGGCCGACTGGCGGCCGACGGCGAGCGACGTATTGCCTTGCGCGACGGCTACCGTGCCGATGGCCGTGGCCGAGTTCGCCAGCGCCTGCGAACCGACGCCGATCGCAATCGCGCCGCCGCTGCTGGTGCCGCCCTTGCTGCTCGCATTCGACTGGTCGCCGATCGCGATCCCGCTGGTACCGGCCCTGGCGTTCGTCCCCATCGTGACGTTTGCCGTGCTCACCGCCACGTAGCTTCCGCTCTTGGTCGACACGCACAGCGGGTTCGTCCCGTCGATGCACTGGCCGTTCAGCGCGTTGTCCGGGTTGCCGCGGTCGACGAAGTTGTCCGCATGCGCGGCCCCCGCGATCAGGACACCTGCGCCTGTGAACATGGCGGCGGCAAGCGCCGAAATCTGCTTCCTCTTCATGGTCTTCTGCTCCGTTTTGTAGCGTCTGGTTTGTATACGGACTACTTACTTTTCTTGAAGGATTCAGCTGCGATTACGATTGCGACTGCGATTACGATTACGACTTCCGTACGGAACCCGATTCCGATGCCCGGCCCGAGCGTGCCGAAGACGACACTCATCGCCCGCCCGTAGCGACGGGACGTTCGAAAGCCCGGGCACGCCGTCGGTGTGACGGCCCGTTCCGTTAATTCGGTTAATGCATTAGGAATGCATATCGTTTGATATGGGCGAACTCGCCCATCGACTGAATCCGGAGATTCAACCGCCGTTATGGACCCCCCTGATTTGATGTCGCGCCGACCGCGACCAACCCCGCTTCTTTTATTTCATCGACGGCAACCGGACGTGCGCCCGAGCGCTACGGACACGCGTTCGGATGAGCATCAATTGATGCCACGCCCCCGAATCACGCAACGTCCGTCACGACCCTCCGTGCCTTGTGCTGCCCCGTGCAACCCTGCATTCAAAGTTCGGACGAATTATGAGACACGCACCTGAATTATTGAAGGCGACATTCTTTATAGATTGTAAAATCCAATACATTCAATAAGTTGCGTGAAAAACGCGCACCTCGCAAACGATTTCGTGGCGCCAAAATTAATCCAGATGTTTTGTCGGGCGGACAAATGCTTTGCCGAAACGGATTAAAAATAAATTCCGGCGAAAATATTTCCGCAGAAAAAACCGCCGAGCCGCACGATCGCGTGCGGGCAAGAATGAAAATGGCGGAAATGGACAGGCATCAGGTGCGATACCGCTCACGCAAATCACAATACCTGATGAAGAATCAGAAAATCGGAATGAAGCAAATAGAGTCAATGCGTCTGGCAAGAATCGAAATATCCCCCTACAATTCGGCTCGCATCGACACGGTCGGCCGCGCCCTTTTCCACGCGCGGCGACGGCAAAGCTTCGCGTCCTTACCGGATCAGCGATCAATACAAGCAACACCGGGTATTACGCCGACCAGTCGTCTGTCGCGCGGTTTGCGCGAAATCCGAATATCGATGCGCTTGTGCGTTGCCATAGAGCAGTTTCCAACGATTATCCGAACCGGGCCGGCCACCCGCAGGAACGCAGCCAGCAGCCATTCCAGAACAGGTGCACGATGCATCCATCGACCTCCGTATTGGGCGACGCTCATATCCTGATCGTCGACGATCAGCCCGACCAGCTTCGCTTGCTGATCGACATCCTGCGCGGCACCGGGTGCCGGATCAGCATTGCATCCGACGGGCTGCAGGCGTGCCAGCGCGCGCAGGCGCTCATGCCCGACCTGATCCTGATGGATGTCCGGATGCCGCGCATGGACGGCTTCACCGCATGCCGGCTGCTGGCCGCCGATCCGCTGACGTGCGCGATTCCGGTCATCTTCCTGACCGTGGCGGGCGCGTTGCACGAACGCCTGGAGGGGTTCGAGATCGGCTGCGTCGACTACGTGGTGAAGCCGTTCGAGCCGGCCGAAGTGCTCGCGCGGATTCGCGTGCAGCTCGCGCGGGCGACACGCGAGCGGCCCGTCGACACGGAAAGCGTGTTCGTGACCGGCAAGGACGACGACATCATCGTGCGTGCGGCCATCCGCCACCTGGCGCGGACGCTGAACGATCCGCCGACGGTGGAACAACTGGCACGCGCGGTCGGCACGCATGAAAAGCGGCTGTCGCGGGCGTTTCGCGACAATCTCGGCCAGACGGTGTTCGAGTATCTGCGGCACGAGCGGCTGCGGATCGCGCAGGATCTGCTGGATTCGACGTCGCTCAGCATTGCCAGCATCGCGAAGGAGATCGGTTTTTCCACGCCGGCGAATTTCGCGACCGCATTCCGCGAACGTTTCGGCCTCACGCCGACCGAGTGGCGGCGCCAGCGCCACGCCGGTGAACGCGCCGCGCGCCGGGAGCCGCAACGCGACGCGTAGGACGCGTTCCGCGCGCTCGCGCCTACCAGTTGTATTTCGCGCTGGCGAGCACGGTCCGCTCGTTGCCGAACACGCACACGTTGTACGACTGGCAACCGCTGACATAACGCCGGTCGAACAGGTTCGCGACGTTCAGCGCGAACCGCCAGTGCGGCATCTCGTAGTGCAGCGCCAGGTCGACCAACGTCACGCTCGGCACCGTCAGCGAGTTGTCGGGCGCGCCCGCCGACGCGCTCTGGTAACGCACGCCGCCGCCGAACCCGAGGCCCGACAGCGCGCCCGTGCGCCAGGTCCAGTCGGCCCACATCGAAGCCATCTGCCGCGGCAGCGGCACGGCCACCGGCCAGTGGTTCAGCGACGCGTCGTTCGCCTGCACGTTCTTGACGTCCTGATGGACGTACGACGCGACGATCGACAGCTCGCGGGTGACCTTGCCGACCGCGCTCAGCTCGATCCCGCGCGAGCGGACCTTGCCGGTCTGCACGGAGGTCGTGCCGGTCGGGTCGAGATTGACCGGCGTCGGCGTCGCGACGTTGGTCTGGTCGATCTGGTAGAGGGCCGCACTCAGCATCAGGTTCCGGCCCGGCGGCTGCCAGCGCAACCCGGCTTCCGTCTGCGTGCCGCGTGTCGGCTTCGGCAGCCCGCCGCCATACAGCCGCACGCCGATGACGGGATCGAACGACGTCGAATGGCTCACATACGGCGACAGCCCGGCGTCGCCACGATAGGTGAGCCCGACGCGCCCGGAGAATGCACTGACGTCCTGCCGCGCCTGCTTGCCGGCCGTCCGGTCGTCGAACCGCGCATTGACGAAATCCTCGCGGCCGCCGAGCGTCAGCATCCAGCGCTTCCAGCGGATCTGGTCTTGCGCGTATACGCCGAACGTGTTCATCGCCGTGTACTGGTCGACGTGGCCGAGCGACGTCGGGCCGGCGAAAATCGCGTCCGTGACGGGCCGGTACACGGGGTGATACAGGTTGAGCGACGGCGCGATCGCAAGCCACACGCTGTTGGTCGTCGTCTGCCGGTCGTATTGCACGCCGAGCAGCAGCGTATGTTCGAGCGGCCCCGTGCCGAAGCGGGCCTGCGCGTGGTTGTCGATGTCGAGCCGGCTGTAGTTCAGCTGGAACAGCCCCGCGGTACGCATCATGTTGGTGGTGCTGCGGGGCGCGAAGCCGTTGCCGAACACCGTTGCGTCGTCGAGCGACAGGTGCGACCAGCGCACGTCCTGGTGCAGCGACCAGATCGCGTTCACGCGGTGCTCCAGCGCGTAGCCGAGCGACCACTGTTTTTTCCGGTAGTCGTTGAACCCGGGGTCGCCCATGTAGATGTCCTGCGACAGGCGGCCGTTCGGGTTCGGCAGCACCGTGCCCGACGCGGGCAGGAAGTTCGACGAAATGTCGCTGCTGTCCTGCAGGAACGTCGCCGAGAGCGTCAGCGACGTGTCGGCGTTCGGCCGCCAGCGGAACGACGGCGCCAGCGCGACGCGACGGTCGCCGTTCGGGCCGGTTTCCGCGTTGCCGTCGCGCGCCACGCCGACGAAGCGATACGCGTACCGGCCGTCCGGGTCGAGCGTATCGCCGACATCGACCATGAATTGCTTGCGCGCGTCGTTGCCGATCTGCACGCCGGCTTCACGGACGCGTTCGCCGTCGGCGAGCTTCGTGTGCGCGTCGACGATCGCGCCGGGCTCGCCCGCGCCGTACAGCACCGACGTCGGCCCGCGCAGCACCGCGATCGAGTCGATCGTGTACGGGTCGACGCGCCAGTCCGCGATCACGGCCGTATGCGGCGCGGCCACGCCGTCGACGTACAGCGTCGGCGTGAAGCCGCGCAGCGCCGCATACGAGTCGGTGCGGCTGTCGGCACCGAACGTCGCGAATCCCGGCACGTAGCGCAGCGCCTGGTTCAGGTCGGTCGCGCCGGTCATCTCGATCTGCTGCGCGGTCACGATGTTGATCGTCTGCGGCACTTCGGCCACCGGCGTGTCGGTTTTCGTGCCGGCCGTGGTGCGCAGCCCGACGAGCCCGCTCGACGAGCGGTCGCCCTTCCCCGTCACGTCGATTTCCGGCAGCACGGCCGCCGGCGGCGCCGCTGCCGCACCCGATGCCTGTGCGTGCGCGCCGCCCGCTGCCGCCACGTACAACGCGCCTCCGGCGGCGATCGCCATCGCGCGTTTCGCCGCCCCCGTCCCCGTTACCATCGTTCCATGCTCCGTCGTGCTGGTGGCCGATTCGACCCGATCGCGGCGCGATCTCGGCGCGACGCAGCGCCGGCGCCCGCCCTGTGTTGTCATGCCGGCTGCTGGTTGCGCGCGAGTCGGCATGCAACGGCCAATGGCGTCGTTCGCGAGCGCAGCGATCATACCGGGCGAACGTAACGGAGTCTTTAAAAAAGTGCGCCGGCGGGAAAAGCCGGCGTCTGGCGCTTTGGAGGCGGGGCCGGCGCGGGATCGATCCATGCGGCGGCCCTCGTGGAAGGCGGGTGAAAGGCGGCGATGCCAGGCTGCACGCGCCCCGGGAGCGGCCGTGGGCTGCCGCCGGAGGGTCTAAGCGCGCACGCGCCGCATCCTGAGTGTCGCCGACGGCGACTCGCCGAACGCCCGCTTGTACTCGATCGCGAACCGCCCGAGGTGCGCGAAACCCCATTTCAGCGCGATGTCCGTCACCGATGCGAGCCCCGGCGACTCGTCGGCCAGCAGTTCCTCGCGCACACGTTGCAGCCGCAACTGCCGCACGAAGCCCATCGGCGTGATCCCGTGGCGATGGCGGAAGCCGGCGAACAGCGTGCTCGAGCTCACGCCGGCGAGTTCGGCGAGCCGTTCGATCGTCAGCGGCTCGTCGAGATGGGCGCGGATGTAATCCTCGACGCGCCGCACATAGAACGGCGCGAGCGCCACCGGCAGGTGCCGCGTGCCGTTGCGCGCGCTGTTCGGGTGGCCGTGCAGCAGCAGGTTGAGCAGCGTCGATTCGAGCGGCTCGAACGCGAGCGGATGACGCAGCGGATGCGCGTCCGTCGCGATCGCGCCGGCGAGGACCGGCAGCAACTGCGCGAGACACGCCCCTTGCGACGACGACAGGCTGAATGCCGGTTCGAATTCGACCGGCGCGCGCCGGTCGTCGCCGAAATGCCGCTGCGCATGGCGCTCCATCACTTCGCGCTCGATGCGCAGGATGACTTGCGGGCACGCGTCGCCCCAGCGCATCTTCAGCGGCAGCGTCGGCGAGATCAACGACGCGGTGCCCGGCGACGACACGAAACGCGCCGATCCGCACTCGATCTCCGCGTCGCCGCGCAACGGGATCTGCAACAGGAAGAAGTGCTCGAGCGGCCCGGGCTCGATGCTGACCCCGCCGCCGTAATCGAGCAGGTTCAACGACAGGTTGCCCCAGCGCGCATGATGCATGCAGCTGTGCAGCGCGCGCGACTCGCCGGTCGGCGTGAGCCGGTGCGGCTTGAAGACGTCGGCGACACGCGCGCGCACCTCGTCGACATCGTTCGACTGCAGCAGCAGGTTGTCGTGATTGAAACAGGTGGTGTCGTCCAGCCAGCCCGTTCCGGAAAATTGCGCCATCGATGTTCTCCCGTCATGCTCGGTTGCACTCGCGCCGTGCATGCGTTCCCGGTGTGGGGGCATTCGCCGCACGATCCGGATAGCGCCCGGAGTATCCGGACAGTCCGGCCGCCAAAGCACGCAAGTCCCGCGCAAACGACGCAAGAAACGGACCGTTCGCGCATCGTAGAAAACTGTGCGGGCTTTCAGCATCCGCACATACCCGCAGTCGGCCGCGCGCCTGCCCGCGCGCGGCGGCCGGTGCCGCAGGTTTCCGGAATTCGCGGATACCGGCCGAAGAAAGCGGATAGAAGCGCACGTTTCGTCCGCCAATACTGGGCTCGTCGCAGCAATGAATTCAACGGAGGGACAGATGAAAGGACGTCACATCGAGATTCCGTCGCCGGACGGCGGAACGTTTCGCGCCTACCTGAGCACGCCGGCCGGCGGCAAGGGGCCGGGCATCGTGCTGTGCCACGAGATCTTCGGCGCGAACGCGACGATGCGGGAAGCCGCCGACTACTACGCGGAGGAAGGTTATACGGTGCTCGTGCCCGACCTGTTCTGGCGCCAGGCGCCGGGGATCGAGCTCGGCCATGCGGCAGCCGATGTCGAGCGCGCGATGGCCCTGTATCGCGAATTCGACGAGGACAAGGGCGTCGAGGACATCGGTGCCGCGCTGGACACGCTCAGGCAGCAACCGGAATGCACGGGTGAAGCCGGCGTGCTCGGCTACTGCCTCGGCGGCAAGCTCGCCTATCTCGCCGCGTGCCGGCTGCCGGGCGTGGCCGCGGCGGTCAGCTACTACGGCGTGGGCATCGAGCAGGCGCTGGACGAGGCCGCGCACCTGCAGGGACGGCTCGTGCTGCAGATCGCGGGGCTGGACCGCTTCTGCCCGCCCGACGCGCAGCAGCGCATCGCCGACGCGCTGTCCGGCCGCGACGGCGTCGAAGTATATGTGTATCCGGGCGTCGATCACGCGTTCGCCCGCGTCGGCGGCGATCGTTTCGACAAGGCCGCCGCGGTCATGGCCCACCAGCGCGCGATCGCCGCGTTCCGCGCCGCGCTCGGCCCGCACTATGACCTGTCCACACTGTGGGAAGCGCATCTCGAACACGAATTCGCCACGCGCAACGTCGATGCCACGATGGCGACGATGGTCGCCGAGCCGTACGTCAACCATGTTCCGACGCTGACGGGCGGCGTCGGCCACGACGAGCTCAAGCGCTTCTACACGCATCACTTCGTGCATGCGAATCCGCCCGACACGACGATCACCCCGATCTCGCGCACGATCGGCGCGAGCCAGGTCGTCGACGAGCTGCTGTTCTGCTTCACGCACACCACCGAGATCGACTGGATGCTGCCGGGCGTCGCGCCCACCGGCAAGCGCGTCGAGATTCCACTCGTCGCGATCGTCAAGTTTCGCGGCGACAAGCTCTATCACGAGCACATCTACTGGGACCAGGCGAGCGTGCTCGTGCAGATCGGCCTGCTCGATCCGGCCGGCCTGCCGGTCGCGGGCGTCGAGACGGCCCGCAAGCTGCTCGACGAAACCGTGCCGTCGAACGGCCTGATGCGCCGCTGGCACGACAGCGAGCCGCCGACGGGTGCGCACTGACGCGCCCCCTCCCTCACCCCACGATTCACGGAGACACCCCATGACTGCCCTTGCTGGCAAAGTCGCGATCGTCACCGGCGGCGCCACGCTGATCGGCGCCGCGGTCGCGCAGGACCTGAGCCGCGCCGGTGCATGCGTCGCGATCCTCGATCTCGATGCGGACAACGGCGCGCGCGTCGCCGGTTCGCTCGGCGACAAGGCCATGTTCGTCGCGATCGACATCACCGACGATCGCGCGATCGAACGTGCGATATCGGCCATCGTCGAGCGGTTCGGCGCTATCGACATGCTCGTCAACCTCGCGTGCAGCTACGTCGACAACGGCATCCAGGCGACCCGCAACGACTGGCTCGCCGCGATGGACGTCAACGTCGTGTCGGCCGCGATGCTCGCGAAGGCCGTGCATCCGCACATGGCCCGGCGCGGCGGCGGCGCGATCGTGAACTTCAGCTCGATCTCGGCCGAGTGCGCGCAGACCGGCCGCTGGCTGTACCCGACGTCCAAGGCGGCGATCCGCCAGCTCACGCGCAGCATGGCGATGGATCTCGCGCCCGAGCGCATTCGCGTCAACTCGGTATCGCCGGGATGGACGTGGTCGCGCGTGATGGACGAGCTGACGCACGGCGACCGCGCGAAGACCGATCGCGTCGCCGCGCCGTTCCACCTGCTCGGCCGCGTCGGCGATCCGTCCGAGGTCGCGCAGGTCGTGACGTTCCTGTGCAGCGACGCGGCGAGCTTCGTGACGGGCGCCGACTACGCGGTCGATGGCGGTTATTCCGCGATGGGCCCCGAGCAGGCGGTGCCGGCCATTCCACGGCTCGCGGAGTGACCGTTCCCCGCCGCCGCTTCCCGCAATCATTCAGGCCGGCCTCCGGCCAACCAAGGACAACCCCATGAGACGCATCGCCATCGTCGGCGCCGGCCAGTCCGACCTGCAACTCGCCTTCGCCCTGCTCGGCCAGGGCTATCACGTGACGCTCGCGACCAATCGCGACGCCGAACAGATCCGCACGGGCAAGGTCATGTCGAGCCAGTGCATGTTCCATACCGCACTGCAGATCGAGCGCGACCTCGGCCTGAACACCTGGGAGGAAGCGTGCCCGTCCGTCGAAGGGATCGGCATCGCGGTGCCGCATCCGGACGGCGGCGGCCGCAAGGCGATCGACTGGTCGTCGCGGCTGACCCGCTACGCGCAGTCGGTCGACCAGCGCGTGAAAATGGCCGACTGGCTCGACGGCGTGCGCCGCCGCGGCGCGGACGTGCGCATCGGCGACATCGGCGTACCCGAACTCGAGGAACTGGCGCGCAGCCACGACCTCGTGCTGCTCGCGGCCGGCAAGGGCGAGATCGTCAACCTGCTCGGCCGCGACGACGCGCGCAGCGCGTTCGACCGCCCGCAACGCGCGCTGGCCCTCACCTATGTGAAAGGGATGACGCCGAGCCAGCCGTATTCGCGCGTGCGCTTCAACCTGCTGCCCGGCATCGGCGAGTATTTCGTGTTCCCCGCGCTGACCACGACGGGCCCGTGCGAAATCATGGTGTTCGAAGGCATTCCGGGCGGCCCGCTCGACTGCTGGGCCGACGTGAAGACGCCCGAGCAGCATCTGGACCGGAGCCTGTCGTTCCTGCGGCAATACGTGCCGTGGGAATTCGAGCGCTGTCGCGACGTCGAGCTCACCGATCCGAACGGCACGCTGGCCGGGCGCTTCGCGCCGACGGTGCGCAAGCCGTTCTTCCGGCTGCCGTCGGGCCGCACGGTGTTCGGGATGGCCGATGCGGTGGTCGTCAACGATCCGATCACCGGGCAAGGCTCGAACAACGCCGCGAAATGCGCGAACGCCTATTTCGATGCGATCGTCGCGCGCGATGCCGCGCCGTTCGGTGAAGACTGGATGCAGCAGACGTTCGAAGGCTACTGGGCCTATGCGCAGCATGTCGTGCGCTGGACCAACTCGCTGCTCACCCCGCCGCCGCCGCACATCCTCGAACTGCTCGGCGCGGCCGGCCAGTTGCCGTCGCTCGCCGCGGCGATCGTCGACGGCTTCGACGATCCGCGCCGGTTCTCGCCGTGGTGGTTCGAGCCGTCGGCCTGCGCGGCGTTCATCCGCGAACACAGCGCACGTTCGGAGTGACCGGCATGGAAACGATCGCTACCGCCCCCCCGACCCTCGACCCGATGCAACTGCGCGCCGCGTTCGGGCAGTTCCCGACCGGCGTCACCGTGATCACCACGTCCGCGGCCGACGGACGCAAGGTGGGCCTCACCGCCAATTCGTTCTCGTCGCTGTCGCTCGATCCGCCGCTCGTGCTGTGGAGCCTTCGCAAGCTCGCGCCGAGCCGCCCGGATTTCGTCGCGGCCACCCATTTCGCGATCAACATCCTCGCGCACGATCAGATCGACCTGTCGCGCCGCTTCGCGACGCCCAGCGCCGACAAGTTCGACGGCGTGCCGCACGCGGATTCGGAAGCCGGCGGCGTGCCCTGCCTCGACGGCGCGAGCGCGCGCTTCGTGTGCCGCAACGTCGGCCACTACGAAGGCGGCGATCACCTGCTCTTCATCGGCCAGATCGAACAGTTCGACGCGTTCGGCAAGGCGCCGCTCGTGTTTCATGCGGGCCAGTATCGCGCGATCGCCGATCATCCCGATCTTTTTCGCGCCGTTTGATTAGTTATACCGATAAATAACCAGGAGGTGGTGAACATGAAATTCGGCTCTCGCCTGCTCGTCGTCGCGGGCCTCTCGATCGCCGGCATGGCCGCAAGCGCGCCGGCCCGCGCAGCCGACCTGCCGGCGGTCAACCTCGGCATGACCAGCTTTCTCGACGGCATGCCGCCGGCCGGCTCCGGCTGGTACGGCACGCAGTACCTGCAGTACTACACGGCCGGCCGCGTCAACGACAACGCGGGCAACAAGGTCGGGTTGCCGAAGCAGGACGTCGACCTGTTCGCGGGGCTGAGCCAGCTCGTCTATCAGTCGCCGCTGACGTTCGCGGGCATGCATCCGGGCCTCGACGTGATCCTGCCGTGGATCGCGTCGGCGCGGACCGACGACGGCATCGGCAACGTCGCGCTGAATGCGCGTGCCGGCTTCGGCGACCTGCTGATCGGCCCGTTCGTCCAGTTCGACCCGGTGATGGGCGCGCAAGGTCCGCGTTTCGCGCAGCGCGTGGAATTCCAGTTCATCGCGCCGACCGGCGCGTACGACCCGTCGCGCGCGATCAACCCGGGCAGCCATGCCTGGTCGTTCGACCCGTACTGGGCGGCGACGCTGTGGCTCACGCCGAAATGGACCGTGTCGTGGCGGCTGCACTATCTGTGGAACACGACCAACCATCGGCCGGCCACGTCGCTCGGCCCGGACGTGACGTCGACGCAGGCCGGTCAGGCGATCCACGCGAACTTCGCGACCGAGTACGAGGTGCGCCCCGGCCTGCGGCTGGGGATCAACGGCTACTGGCTGCGACAGACCACCGACATGAAGGAAAACGGGCAGGACGTGCCGGGCACGCGGGAGGCCGTGTTCGCGATCGGCCCGGGGGCCATGTACAGCTTCTCGCAGCAGGATCACCTGATGTTCAACGCGTATTTCGAGACCTATGCGCGGAACCGGCCGCAGGGCACGCGGATGGTGCTGCGGTACGTGCATCACTTTCAGTGACGGTCGAGACCGGGCGAACGGGGCCGGTCGGTTTCATCGGACGAATGATGCATGCTGCCCGCACCGGCGCGCCTGTCCTATAGTTTTGGAGAAGACAACGCAGGCAATACGTCACGACCACGGAGGACCCGCGCGATGACTCCTTCAGCAACCTCCCGGTTCTTGTCGAACGTATCGCGGCGGCTGGCGCACGGCATGGCGGCCGTCGCACCGGCCATGGTCATCGGCATCGCCGTTTCGGCGTGCGGCGGCGACAGTTCGCCGGGCTCGAGCGTGCCCGCGTTCGCGAACGCGGCGCGCCCGCAGATCAACGCCCTGCTCGCGGATACGCAGACACCCGGCGCAGTCGTCTATGTGCAATCGCCGCAGGGGAACTGGCTCGAATCGTTCGGCACGGCCGTGCGGGGCACGAACACGCCGATACCGACGAACGCGCACTTTCGTGTCGGCAGCGTGACGAAGACATGGACCGGCACGGTGATCCTGCAGCTCGTGCAGGAGGGCCGGCTGAGCCTCGGCGACACCGTCAGCAAGTTCGTCGCGAACGTCCCGAACGGCAATACGATCACGATCGAACAGTTGCTGACCATGCGCAGCGGCCTCTACAACTATTCGACGAATCTCGCGTTCAACCAGACGCTCGACGCGCAGCCGGACAAGGTGTGGACCACGTCGGAACTGCTGGGTATCGCCGAAGGCCAGCCGGTCTATTTCGCACCCGGCGCGGGTTTTCGCTACTCGAATACGAACACGGTGCTGCTCGGGCTCATCATCGAGCAGCTGACCGGCATGAGCGCGGCCGATGCGATGAACGCGCGCCTGTTCGCGCCGCTCGGCCTGGCCAATACCTTGCTCCCGCCGCAGCAGGATACGTCGCTGCCGGCACCGGCGCCGCAGGGCTATCAATGGGGCACCAATGCCGAGACGACCGACAGCGACGCGCTGTCGCCCCAACGCCAGGCGGACGCGAAAAACGGCACGCTGCAACCGACGAACGTGACCAATGTGAATACGTCGTGGGCGTGGACGGCGGGCTCCGGCATTTCAACCGTGACGGAACTGGCCGCATACGTGCAGCGGATGGTCGGCGGCGGCTACCTGAACGCCGACCTGCAGGCGCAACGGCTCGCCAGTTGCACGCCGATCGATTCGTCCGACCCGATGTCGGCCAGCTACTGCATGGGCCTGGCCAAGTTCGGCACGTTCTACGGACATACGGGCGAGATCCCGGGCTTCAATACCTTCATGGGCTACGACCCAGTCACGAAAACGACGATCGTCACGTGGGCGAACACGGCGGCCGCGCCGGACGGGCGCGCACCGGCCAACGTGATCGCGCAGATCGTCATGGGCGAGCTCAGCAAGGCGGCCGAAGTGCCGAGCGAAGGGCGGCCGTGATGCCGCGCACACCGGTCGCGAACCGCGACCTCCGCTGCATCGCGCACGACGTGATGCCGGCAAACTTCGCCGGCATTCAGGTTAGCCGCAGGGGGCAGCCGATCAGGCGGTGGACTACGGCTAGTTCCATGGCCGACCATGGGTCCAGGATGCATTGACGCCGCTATGGTCAACCTGTCTCGCGGCGCCGCCTGGGGAGGGAGTCTCCATGAAGCCTGTTGCCGTGCCGGCCGGCGGGGGTGACCGCCCGGCACGCTGAACCTTTAGTGTCGATTCCGGCGCAATTCCGGCTCGTCGTTCATTGTGCGATGCCAACGAATGTCGGCAGCAGCACGCGATAGACGTGGATCATGGCCGGCCCGAGCAGCACCACCATCAGCGCGGGGAAGATGCAGAAGATCAACGGGAACAGCAGCTTCAACGCAATCTTCGCGGCCCGCTCCTCCGCACGCATCCGGCGCCGCGTGCGCAGCATGTCCGACAGCACGCGCAGCGATTCGCTGATGCTCGTGCCGAACCGGTCGGCCTGGATCAGCATCGCGCAGAACGCCTCAATGTCCTCCACGCCGGTACGCAGCGCGAGATTGCGCAGCGCCGTCTCCTTCGTGAAACCGGAGCGCATCTCGAGCAGCAGCAGGTCGAGTTCGCTCGCGACCACCTCGCTGCTGAACCGCAGCTCCTCGCTCACCTTCATCAGCGCCGCGTCGAGCCCGAGCCCCGCTTCGACGCACACCGTCAGCAGGTCGAGCGCATCCGGGAAATCCTCGAAGATCGTCTGCTGGCGTACCTTGACCCGCTGCGACAGCACGATGTTCGGGATGTAGTAGCCGATGCCGGCAAGCGCGACGAGGATGACCGACAGGATCTCGCGCTCGTCGCCGAGCCGGGTCGTGATCAGCACCAGCAGCGCCGCGCACGGCAACCCGAGTGCCAATGCCGTCTTCGCGGTGAAATAAAGCGCGGCCGCACTCTGGTTGCGCCAGCCGGCATTCATGAGCCGGATGCGCAGCGGAGAATTCTCCCAGCCCTGCTTCGGCACCGACAGCTTCGAGATCGGGGTAGACAGCTCCACCAGCTTCGCAACCCAGCGCGACGCCAGGTCGTCGCCGTCGCCGGTACCCGCGACGGCAGTCGTGCCCGCCCCGGTTCCACCGGCCTGCTGGATCCGGCGTTGAATGCTGCGCGGCGCGAACAGCAGCATCGCGACAAGCGCGCCGCCGGCCACGAAGATGAACAAGCCGCCCAGCATCACGGCCTGGACTACGCTCAGGTTTTGCATGACAGCCTCGCAACGGTTCGTTATACGATTCGCGCGTCAGACGCGAATGCGGACAATGCGGCGGATCCAGAACAGGCCGAACAACATCGACACCAGCATCGTGCCGACCATCCTGATCCCGGCCGGATCTTCCCAAAGTACCGACAGGAATTCCCGGTTCAGCACGGCCATCACCGCGGCAGTGCCGAACGGCAACAGCCCGAGAATCCATGCCGACAGCCGCCCTTCCGCGGACAGCACGCGCACCTTGTCGAACAGCTTGAAGCGCTCCCGGATCAGCGCGGCAATGCTGTCGAGCAGCTCGGCCAGGTTGCCGCCCGTCTCGCGCTGGATCAGCACCGCGATCACGAAGTAACGCAGGTCCTGCACCGGCACGCGCGTGGCGAGGTTCGTCAGCGCGTCGTGCAGCGACACGCCGTAGTTGACCTCGTCGAAGGTGACTCGGAACTCGCCGCCCATCGGGTCGGGAAACTCGTCGCCGACCATCCCGAGCGTGCTCGTGAACGAGTGACCGGATCGCAGCGCGCGCGCGATCATGTCGCAGATGTCCGGCAACTGCCGCTCGAGCTTGCGCATCCGGCGCCCGCGGCAGCGCAGCACGTACATGACCGGCGCGCATCCGGCGAACAGCGCGAGCGGCAGCACCGCGAGTTGCGGCAGCGTGGCGAAGCTCAGTACCAGCCACGCGAACGCGGTGAACACCGTGCTCAGCATGATCAGCTTCGGCAGCGTCCAGTCGAGCCCCGATTGCTGGATCACGAGATCGAGCCGGTGCACGCGCGGCACCCGCAGCAGCAACCGGTCGAACGGCTTCGATTCGTCGAGCATCCGCTTCTTCAGGATCGACAGCCGTTCCTGCTGAACGTTGCCGCCGGCCGACATCGAGCGGATGCGCGATTCGATCCGGCGCGCGGCAGCGCCGTGCCGCGCGTTCCACCATTGATAGCCCCCTTCGATCGCGAGCACCACCGCGACGAAGGTGAGAATCACAAAACCGTAAAAGATCGTGTTCATGAAGCCTCCCCGGCAGCGAACAGCGCCCTGTCGTCAGTTCGTCTCGTACCGCTGAGACGGGTCGTACAGCGAATCCGGCAGGTTGATGCCGAATGCCTGCAGCCGCTCGACGAACTTCGGCCGCACGCCGGTCGCGCAGAAGTGGCCGCGTACCGAGCCGTCTCGATCCACACCCGAGCGCTTGAACGTGAAGATCTCCTGCATGTTGATGATGTCGCCTTCCATCCCGGTCAGCTCCTGGATGCTGACGATCTTGCGCTTGCCGTCCGTCAGCCGCGCCGCCTGCACGACCACCGAGATCGCCGATGCGATCTGCTGGCGCATCGTCTTCGGCGGCAGCGTCAGGCCGGAGACGCTGATCATGTTCTCGAGCCGCGTCAGCGCGTCGCGCGGCGTGTTCGCGTGGATCGTCGCGAGCGAGCCTTCGTGGCCGGTGTTCATCGCATTGAGCATGTCGAGCGCTTCGGCACCGCGCACTTCGCCGAGGATGATCCGGTCGGGGCGCATCCGCAGCGCGTTGCGCACCAGCGTGCGCTGCGTGATCTCGCCCTTGCCCTCGATGTTCGGCGGGCGCGTTTCGAGCCGCAGCACGTGCGGCTGCTGCAGTTGCAGCTCGGCGGCGTCCTCGATCGTCACGATCCGCTCGTTGCGCGGAATGTAGCCGGACAGGATGTTGAGCAGCGTCGTCTTGCCGCTGCCGGTGCCGCCCGACACCAGCACGTTCACCTTCGCGCGCGACAGCGCATCGAGCAGTTCGGCCATCGGCGGCGTCAGGCTGTGGTAGCGCACGAGGTCGTCCATCTTCAGCGGGTTGACCGCGAAGCGCCGGATCGACATCAGCGGCCCGTCGATCGCGGACGGCGGGATGATCGCGTTCACGCGCGAGCCGTCCGGCAGGCGTGCGTCGACCATCGGGCTCGATTCGTCGATGCGGCGCCCGACGCGCGACACGATCTTCTCGATCACCTTCATCAGGTGCGCATCGTCGTAGAACGTCACGTCGGTCAGTTCGAGCTGGCCGGCGCGCTCGACATAGACCTGCCGGTACGTGTTCACGAGGATGTCGGAAATGCCGGGGTCGCGCAGCAGCGCTTCGAGCGGACCGAAGCCGAACATCTCGTCGTACACGTCGATCGCGAGCTGCCGCCGCTCGATGTCGTTCGCGGGCAGCCGTTCCTCGTCGAGGATGCGCGCGATCAGCGCGCCGATCTCCATGCGAACCGCCTCCTGCGGCATCCGCGACAGGCGCTCGAGCTCGACGCGTTCGAGCACGGCCAGGTGGATTTCGCGGCGCAGCTTCTGGTATGCGTCGCGCACCGACGAATGCGCCGGGCCGGCCGGTTCGCTGCCCGCCGCGTGCGGCTGGGCCCGGTGCAACGACATCTGTTCGCGCAATGACATGATGGTTCCCCGAAAGATTTACATGGACTTGAGCTTCGGCGTGGCCCTGCGGCCGAAAAGCCGGGACATCAGCGGTTCGCTTTGCGTGGTGCAGTGCCCCGCGCGCACCTCCCCGTCGACGAGTTGCTTCGCGCAGCCTTGCAACGCGCGCACGACCGCCGTGCCGCGCGCGAGCCGCGACACCGGATGGCCCTGGTTGATCGCTTCGAGCACGGTGTCCGCATCGTCGGGGATCGTGCAGGCCGCCTGCAGGCCGAGCACTTCCTCGAGCGCGGTGCGGGTACGGTCGCTCGCGCGCGTCGCGCGGTTCACGATCAGACGCAACTGGTCGGTCGAATAGCCGAGCGACACGAGGATCTCCAGCAGCCGGCGGCCCGCGCGCACGTGCGGCATCGCGGGCTGCAGCACCAGCTGGATCTGGTCGCTGCGATCCAGCGCCACCATCGACAGCGGATTGATGCAGACGCCGACGTCGAAGATCACGAAGTCGTAGCGCGGCGCGGCAACACCCAGGATCCATTCGAGCGCGTCCTCGCGCATCTCGGCGGCCTTGACCGGGTCGCCTGCGCCCGCGAGCACGTGGAAGTTCTCCGTGACGTGCGCGACGCTCGCATCGAGAAATGCGCTGTCGAGCCGCTCGATCTGCGTGCACAGTTGCGGCAGCGTCGACGGCGGGGTTTCGTCGCTGACGAGGAACGCCGCGTCGGCGAACTGCTGGTTCAGGTCGATCAGCAGCACGCGGCGCTTGAAGCCTTCCGCGATCTCGAAGGCGATGTTGCTGGCCGCGAAGCTCGTGCCGGCCCCGCCCTTGCACGACATGAACGACACGATCCGCGTATCGTCGGTGTCGCGCCGCGTGCTTTGCGCGGCCGCGCGCTCGAGCGCATTGCCGAGCGCCTGTGGATCGAGCGGCCACTGCAGCACGTCACGCGCGCCCGCGCGCATCGCGTCGAGCAGCATGTGCTGCGACGTGTCCGCCGTCACGAGAATGCAGGTCAGGCCCGCGTGCGCGCGGCAGATGCGCTCGATCGCCGACAGTTCGGACGGCTCGAGCGACGTGCCGTCGACCAGCAGGATGTCGAACGCGTCGAGCCCGTCGGTGCGATGTTCGATCTGCGACGGGCGGCCGGTCGCGCGCGTGGCGCGATAACGTCCGCAGTCGGCCACGAGGCGCGCGATCTGCGTGAGTCGCGCGGTATCGTCGGAAGCTACGAGGATGTTGATCATGTCGTGTGCCTCGCCTGTTCGATCAATTGCAGTTTGCGCCGCCGGTCGCGGAAGTCAGGCTTTCGCGCGGCAGCGTCGTCGCGAAAGCCGGCATCCTGACCGAGACATTCACGAACGGAATCATCGTCTTGACCGTGACGTTCGTGACGCTGACGGTCACGAACGCGCACGAATTCACGTCGCAACTCGCCGGCGAGTAGTTCACCGACACGTTCGCGTCCGACAGCAGCGGCAGCAGCGCCCTCACGCGCTTCGCGACGCCGGCGGCGTTCACGTCGCACACCACCGCCGTGCGCGCGCCGAGACGCACGGCTTCGCTCGCGGTGTTCCAGTAGAACAGCACGCGGCCGAATTCGAAGATGCCGATCAGCAGCATGATCAGCACCGACGCGATCAGCGCGAACTCGACGATCGTCGAGCCGCGCTGGGCGCGGCGGCGTGACTGGGGGGCATGGCGTGCGTTCATGACACTTGCCTCATCACGGTGACGATGTTGTTGAAGGTGATCGACGGCAGCCACGGGTATGCGGGAATCGGCTGGTACTTGTAGCCCGTGATCTTCACTTCGACGACGTTGATCGCGCCCGTCGCCGTCCCGCTTGCCGTGTTGTTGTTCGAGTCGTAGGTCGGCAGGTTCGCGAACTGCGACGGATCGGACGTGTCGCTGCAGCCGGTCGTGCGCTGCGCGTCGCAGATCGTCACCATCGACGTCGTGAGCCCTGGCACCAGCTCGGTGCCCGACGAGCCGCACGTCGTGCTGCCGTAGACGACGAGGCACTGCGCCTGCGACACCGGGTACGCACTGTCGGTCGGCAGCCAGACCGACAGGTAGCGCGCGGCATCCCGAGTGGACTTGGTGAGGGTCTCGTACTGGTAGATCGCGCGGCCGAACTCGGTCACGCCGGTCGCGAGCATGATCATCGGTACCAGCACGAGCGCGAACTCGACGGCGGCGACGCCACGGGTGCGCGAACGGCGAAACGGCAGCTTTTTCATGATCGTCTCTCCGCTATTGAACGAGCATCGGAACCTGGGTCCCGGACGCGCTGCCGCTGCCGGGCAAGCCGTGCGTCGCGCACGGGTTGTTGCCGGAGACCGACGAGCCGAGGTATTCGAGGTGCGCCACGACGGCGCCGCTGCCGGAGCTGAACGGAAGCGGATCGAGCATCAGCACGCAATCCCATTGCGTGACGTGCACCTTGCCGCTATTGCCGTTCAGCGTCGAGCAGTCGCCCTCCGGCGCGAGCGCAACGCGGCGATCGCCGCCGAAGGTCTGGTAATTGCTCGCCGTCGCGGTGCCGTTGGTCGAAATCCCGCTGCCTGACGGCGGCGCGCCGTCGCCCTGGTAGGGCTTGAAGCTCGCGCGGTCGGCGACGAACTGCGTGTACGCGTCGCCCTTGATGCCGGCCGTTCCGGGCGGCCCGTAGTTCGGGCCGACGTACGCGTAGCCGGTGAAGTCGGGCTGGCCGCTCGACCCGTTCGCGCCGTTCGTATAGATGCCGAAGCGCGTATTCCAGGCACGCAGCGAAGCGGACTTCAGGCCCGTGGTGCTGAGGTCCGGCGGGCTCGTGATGTTGCAGGTGTTGCCCGACAGCTCGCCGGCCAGGGTGGTTTCGTTCGTCGAGCCGTCGAGCGCGGCCCAGCCGAAGCTGCCGGGCCCGTAGGTCGACGACGACCCGGACGGCGACGTGATCCAGTCGCCGACCTTGTACGCAGGTGCGCCAGCCGCGCGGCACACGAACACCGGAATCGCGCAGGTCGTCTGCCCGCCGCCGACGGTCGCGATCGCGCTGGCCGACACCTCCGCCGCGTTCGCGAGCTTCGTGCCGGGCAGCACGTTCAGCACCTCGATGAACCAGTGCGCGATGTTGCTCAGCGTCGCGGTGCACTGCACGTACTTGATGTTCGCCGGCGTCGTGACCGCGCTCTTCGTCAGGAACGGGTTGGACAGCGAGTCGCTGAACGTCACGTTCGCGTTCGTCGACATCTGCACCGACTTGTTCTGGAAAAACACGAAATTCAGGTGGCCGGCGGCGATACCGTCCGCCTCGGCCACCGACAGGCTGATGGCTGAAGTCAGGTCACGCGCAGCCGACAGCGCGCATGCATCGGCGCTGTTCTGCAGTTCGCTGCGCGTGACGTACAGCTTGCCGAGATCCAGCGCGAGGCCGACGAACCCGATCATCACCGCCAGTGCGAGACCGACGATGATCGCGACGGCACCGCGCTGGCGATGCAGGCTGCGACGCATGACTTTCGGATAGCGGGCTGCGCTGTTCATGGCTTTTCTCCCTGAGCGTGCCGTCGTTACTGGGTGGCCTTCCCGATGCCGATCACGAATGCATTGGCGGGCGGATCGACCTGCTTGAACGACTTTTCGTAGTTGTCGAGCGCCGATGCCGCCGCGCCGCCGTCGACCACCGTCGTCGCCGCCGCGTGTTCGGCGGCATGCGGATCGATGATCTGGGCCTGCGTCACGGCGCGGACCGATTCGCCGAAGCGGGTGTCCCACACCGGGGTCGACGACATGCAGCCGGCAAGCGCGAAGGCGAGCGGTGCGGCGAGCGCCGCACGGCGCACGAATACGAGGTAGGCGGATTTCATGAGTGTCCCCTTGGATGGCATCAACGATCGGTGGACTCGGATTCCGAGCGGGCGACCTGCGCATGGGCGGCCACCGGGAGCCGGTGCGTCGGCTGGGCCGGTGTGGCCGGGCCGGCCGCGGCAAGACGCGCGGCGGTGGCTTCGATGCGCGCGACACGGGCTGCGTTGGCTGCGTTGGCTGCGTTGGCTGCGTTGGCTGCGTTGGCTGCGTTGGCTGCGTTGGCTGCGTTAGCTGCGTCGGGCCGTGGCACGGCAGCCGCCACCGGCGCGGGCGACTTCTGCGGCTCGGCCGGTACCGGCGGCTGCGCGTCCGCGCCTTGCGGCACACGCGGTGCGGGCAGCGCGGCGGCAGCGGCGGCCGGGGCTTCCGGTTGCGGCGCCGGCGCGGGTGCCTGAGCCGGTGCCTGAGCCGGTGCCTGAGCTGGTGCCTGCGGGGCAGCTGCCGCGCCGTTCGCCGGTTGTGCGCCGGGCTTGCGGACACCGCCACGGCCTTCCATATTGCCCGTCGCGTACACGTCGACTTCGTTCGGCTTCGAGAAGCTGTCGGTCGGCAGCGGCACGTCGGCGGTCTGCAGCGGCTTCACCAGGTGCGGCGTGATCAGGAAGATCAGCTCGGTGCGATCCTGCTGGAACGACGTGCTGCGGAACAGCGCGCCGAGCACCGGCACTTCACCCACGCCCGGGAGCGCCTTCAGCGCGCCCGTCACGTTGTCCTTGATCAGCCCGCCGATCGCGAACGATTCGCCGTCGCTCATCTGCACCGTCGTCGATGCGCGCCGCGTCGTGATCAGCGGCAGGATCGACGTGCCGCCGATGTTGGTCGCGCTCAGCGTGACACCCGTCTGCGACAGCTCCGACACTTCCGGCGCGACCTTCAGGCTGATCCGGCCGTTGGCGAGCACGGTCGGCGTGAACTTCAGCGCGACGCCGAATTCCTCTTCCTGCAGCGTGATCGACGACGTGCCGTTGCCGCTGCTCTGCGGGATCGGGATGAAGATCTTGCCGCCGGCGAGGAACGTCGCTTCCTGGCCGCTGATCGTCACGAGATTCGGCTCCGCGAGGATCTTGACCAGGTTGTCGGTGTTCTGCGCGTCGGCGGCGAGGTTGAATGGCTTGTTGTTCGCCTTGCTGAACGCGACGCCGCTCGCCACCCCCGCGAGCAGGTTGCTGACCAGCGCCCCGCTCCACGAACCGAACCCGCCCTGGATGTTGAGCGCGCTGCCCATCTGGTTGATCAGCGTCTTCGACACCTCGGCCACCTTCACCTCGAGCATCACCTGCTGCGGCGACGTGACGGCCAGCATGTTCAGCACGCCGCCGCTTTGCTTGCCGCCCGCGGCCGGGTCGCCGGCGCTGTCGCCGTAGGCGCGTGCGATCTGCACGGCCTGCTGCGCGGCCTGCGAGCTCGACACGGTGCCCGACAGCACGATCGTGCCGGCCGCCGTCGTCACGCGGATGTCGCGCTCGTTGGGCATCAGCTGCAGCAGCGACGCCTGCAGGCCGCCGGCATCCGCGCCGACCGCGACGTCGATCACGCGGCATGCGCCGCTCTTGCCCTGCACGATCATGTTGGTCGTGCCGACCGCGAGCCCGAGGATGTACAGCGTCTGCGGCGACACCATCGTGGCCTGCGCGACCGCCGGATTGCCGATCGTCCGGTTACGGACCGGCTCCGGCATCGGCACCAGCAGCGACTTGCCGAGCGGCACGCTGACGCTGGTCGACTCGCGCACGGCCCCGACGCAATTCGGCCCGCGCAGCGGCCCCGCCGACGCGGCGGGCGCGGCGGCCGCCACCGGCGCCATGCTGATCGTCATCTGCATCGGCCCCTTGCCGACCGCGGCCGGCGCGCTGGCGCCGCCCTTCGTCAGCACCGCCGACTCGATGCCTTCCTGCGCGAGTGCGCCATAAACCGTCAGCCATCCCGAACAGAGGATCGCGACCATCATCGTGCCCCGTGCGACGCGTGTGCGCAGCGGGCCGGTATCCGTGCATTGCGGTTTGATCTTCATTTCGTCTGATCCCCCGAGAGACCGGCACCGTGCCGGTTATCGACTTCCAGGGCCGCCGCACGTTGCAGGCGGCCGTTTATGTGACTGTGTTGATCCGCTTCAGAAACACTCGACGCTGCCCTTCACGCCCGTCAGCACGCCGACGCAGTCGCGCCGCGCTTCCGGCGCCGCGTGCGATGCGACGTGCACGCGTACCGTCCGTACGTGGACGGGTGCCGCGGGTGCTTCGGGTGCGGGCTCCTTGCCGAGCAGCGTCAGCTTGGTCGCCCCGTCGGTGTTCAGCGTCTTCTGGTCGACCTGGTTGCGCAGCACGAGCGACAGCGTGCCGACGCTGCGCGCGAGGTCGAGCCGTTCGGCCTGTTCGGGCGTGACTTCCAGCGTGACCGCGTTGACGACCTTCGGTGCGGTGTCGTCGCGGCTCACCTGCTGCGCAACGGCGAGCACGAGGATGTGCTCGAGCACGATCTTCGAGATGCTCTGCCCGTCGGTCTTGCCCTGCTGTTCCTGCGTGTTGACGATCACGTCGACGTAGTTGCCCGGCAGCGCGAAGCCCGCGACGCCGACCACGTCGTTCACGCGCACCGTGATCGCGCGGCTGCCGTCGGCGATCACCGCGGACAGGCCGCCCTTCGTGCCGACCGGCGCGAGCTTCGTCTCGATCACCGGCTCGCCGCGTGCGAGGCTGGTGCGCACGACGCGCCCTTCGAGCGCCTTCGTATCGGTGAACGCGCCGGTCGGCACGCTGCCCGACGGCCAGCTGACCATGTGGATCTGGTTCGGCCCGAGCGGTTCGCCCAGGTTCAGGTCGGTGGCGGCCACCGCGACCGGCGTGACCGAACTCGTGGATGTCTGTACCAGCCAGTGGGACGCGAACACGACCGCGGCAAGACCCGCGACCATCGCGACGACCAGCATCATGACCGCTCGACTGTTTTTCATGGCAATGCTCCTCGACGAATCGTGAAAGAAACGGCTCAACCGGTGATGAAGGTGCGTCCGCCGCGTTCGACGGGCGGCGGATGGACGCCGTCACGTTCGGGTGCTGCGCCGAAATAGCTCACCCACGCGTCGTACAGCGCGTCGTGCGTCACCTCGGGCGGATCGCCGCGGTAACGCGCGCCGGCGGCCACGAGACGCAGCAGGTCCGCCGGGAAACAGGCGAGAAACGCCTTGCCGGTCGGCAGGTGCAGCCGATGCAGCAGGTAGTCGAATGCATCGCTCGCCGATACGAGCCCCAGCGATGCGCAGGCTGCGTCATACACGGCGCGGTAGTCGTCGATCGCCATCGCACCGACGTGAAGCTTCGAACCGAGCCGGCGCAGGAACGCGTCGTCGCAGAACTGCTCCGGCGCGAGGTTGCTCGAGAACACCGGCCAGACGTCGAACGGCATCACGAAGCGGTTGCCGGATTCGAGCGTCAGGTAATCGACGCCGCGATCGAGCGGACGCAGCCAGCGGTTGAGCAGGTCGCGCGGCTCGACGCGCTGGCGGCCGAGATCGTCGACGACGTACATGCCCATGTTCGCCTTCATGTGCGGCGGCGCCTGGTAAAAGCCGGCGACTTCGTCGCGACGCAGGTCGAGTTCGTCGAGCGTCAGTTCGCCGCCCGACATCACGACCGGCCGTTCGCACAGGCGCCAGCGGCGATCGATCGACTGGCCTCCCAACGACGTTCCCGCATCGACGTGCACGAGCGGGTCGTAGATCTGGATCACTTCGCCGGCCGCGCAGATCGCGTACGGCACCGGCACGCGGCCGCGCATCAGCGAACCGAGCCGCTCGGCGAGGAAGGTCTTGCCGCTGCCGGCGGGGCCGTAGATCAGCAGCGGTCGGCCCGCGTTCAGCGCAGCCGCGGCCGCATCGAGCACCGCCGTGTCGATCACGATGCCTTCGAACGCCGCCCACACCTCGTCCTGGCTGATGTGCAGCTTGCGTACCGAATGCGCGTTCAGGCACGCGAGATACGCGTCGAGCGTCACCGGCGCGGGCCCGCTGTAGCCGCTGCGCGCCCGCTCCTCGAGCGCCAGCACGCGGCCCGCGTCGGTCAGGCGGAACGTCACGTCGAGATCGGTCGCACCGCGATGGGTAAGCTCGACGAGATGCTCGCGCACCAGGAACGCGAAGACGTCGTCGAGCACGGCGAGCGGCAGGCAGTGCCGTTCGACCAGGTCGCCGTACGACGGGCGGCCGAGCATCAGCGTCGACTTCAGCACGAGACCGGCGACGAACGTCATGCTCAACCCGGTATCGTCGAGCGAGCGCGGCGCCGCCGGCAACTGCGCGCCCAGCTTCGTATGCGCTTCCCGCGACGGCAACGGATCGGGCAGGCGTGCCACCTGTGCGTCGCGTCTCGGTTCGGTGTGATTCGTGTTCATGATCGTTCCGTCCTCGTTGCAGATCCGCCGCGCTACGCGCACGACGCGAACAGCATGCCCAGCGTGCCGGCCGCGATCGCCACGCCGTACGGCAGCGTGCCGACCGATGCGATTTCGACGGGGCCGCCGGTGGCCTCGGCGCTCGCGCCTGGCGAGCGCCGCGCGATCAACGCGCGCACGTTCGCCCACATCTGGCGCATCCGCCCGCGCAGCAGCGCGTAGGCGATGGCGCCGATCCCGCCGGCCAGGAAGGTGGCCAGCACGATGTAAAACGTCATTTCCGCGCCGACCCAGGCGCCGATCGCGAGCATCAGCTTCACGTCGCCGGCCGCCATTCCGCGCAACAGGTAGAACGGCAACAGCAGGCCGAAGCCGGTCGCGGCACCGGCGAGCCATCCGAGCGCGCCCCCCGCGACACCGTGCAACAGGCACTGGGCAACCAGCGCGCCGGCCAGGCCGAGCAGGACGAGACGGTTCGGAATGCGGCGGGTCGCGATGTCCGTGCTGGCCGCGGCGACCGCGAGCAGCGTCACGCACAACGGAACCGGATAAGGCGGCGCAACAGGTAGCATGGCGAACCTCGCAGTCGAATCGGTGGATCAGGAAACCATTGCCAGCGCGGTGGCCACGGCGGCCGTCACGGCCGTTGCGATCACCTCGTACGCATTGGCAAGCGAACCCTTCAGCGTGACGACAGTCCCCAGCACCGCGACGGCGAACATCGCGCCGAGCAACGCATATTCGATCGACGTCACGCCCTGCTCGTCGCCGATCCAGCGACGTACGACACGCATCCTGGCTTGCATGATGGTCTCCGGTTCCCGGTTGATCGGATCGCCGGGGACGGCTCGAGCGCTGCACCAGCCGAGCCGTCCGCGGCATGCTCCATCAGATGCCCGCCACCGCCGAATCCAGGTCGGCCGCGATCGTGCTGAACACGGTCTTGAGGTCCTTCCCGATGGTCGACAGCGCGAGGATGATGCCGACTGCGATCAGTGCGGCGATCAGGCCGTATTCGATGGCGGTCACGCCGTCTTCATCGCGAACGAAACGGCTGGCTTGTTGAATGAACTTGGACATGTTGATCTCCTTGCGTGGTCACTTTCAAAGCCCTCGCGTGCCGGCTGGTCGGATGACCGTGCATCGATACGTCGAGGAATGTCGTTGATGCCGTGTGGTGCCGACGAACGATTCGGACGAGCCGTTCGTCGTACCGTCCATCAGAGTCCTGCTACCGCCGAGTCCAGATCCGCGGCGATCGTGCTGAACACGGTCTTCAGATCCGTACCGACCGTCGTCAACGCGACGACGATGCCGATCGCGATCAGGGCAGCGATCAGGCCGTATTCGATGGCCGTCACGCCGTCCTGATCCTGGACGAGCCACGCGATCTTTTCGATGATTCTTGTCATGAGCCTTCTCCTTTCGGACTGCTACGAAATTCCCTTCGTCGGTCAGGACGTCGGGGTTGGGCACCACCGGCACTACTCGAAAAATCGGGACGCGTCGCTCAGCCGCGGGAGCGGGGATATGCACCCCTGTCCGTGCGAACGGGTATCAGCGACGCAGTGAGCGAGAAAGGCGTGTACGGTGCGACCGGCCGGATGAACCGGACCATCCGATCGACCGGAACGGCACGACTGCCGTTCGACGCATGGAATCCAGATGAATGGGAGACAAACTCCCGGATAAGCTGCAATATGTTTTTAATCCGGTTCTCGAACCGTGATGTGCTGTGATCTTTCATTTTTATTCCCCATATGCGGCCATGCCGACTTTTTATTGCCCGGACGCTACCGGGTCTCGTTGGTCACCCGACGAAGGCTTGCGCGGTTGATCGACCTGGAGCTGCTTGTTCCCCGATGCGCTCCGGCCCTTCTTTCCGCCTGTGATTCCGGTGCCGGGTTCCGTCTGTCTTTTGCCGGAACCGCCCGGTCGTCACCTCGTCGACTGCCGTGCCAACGCTTACGCAAAGAGCAGGCCACCCGAAGCGGAATCGAGGCGCATCAAGGGTTCCGGCGATGCCCGCTCTCCCCGGCCCGGGGCTCGGTGCGCGAAATGTTTCAAAATTGATATAGGTTTCCCGGCGAGCGTTTCACGCCTGAATGCCCGCCGCCGCGCTGCACAAAGGATCAAAAATTTTTACTCGGGATTTTCCCGGACGCTCGACGGCGCTCGCGTCCCGAGCGATCGCCGGGGCGCGCAACCGGTCGAAATGACGGAATGTTTCAAGGCAGAAACATGAAAGCCCGCAGTTCGGATTTCTCATACCTGAAAATGCGGTTTTCACGTGCGTCTTAGGCCAGACTAAATCCCGGCATTCAGCGGGTGATTTGCAACGCGCTATTTTTTCTCCAACAATGACCTCACCGGACAACGCCATTTCAGAGCGACTCGATCCGCAGGCACCACAAGATCAAACGGCTGCGATTGACCAAGCGGCCTCTACCAAATACGGGGAATCATGTACACAGCCAATCGTGAAATGCGCGGGCGGGCAACACGCCGCGCTCAGTGGCTGACAGCCGACCGGATCATTCCGTACAGCTGCATCATGCTGATGCTCTTCGCCGCGTTGCTGGTTGTCTGGGGCTTCGTGACCAGCGGCTTCACGTCGAACGTCGCCGTCCGGCCGGGCGTCGATTTCTCCGTCTTCTGGACCGCATCGCACCTGGTGTTGCAAGGCCATGCCGCATCGGCCTACGACCCCTCCTTATTCCTGCAGGCCGAGCTCGCACAATTCGACACGTATTTGCAGCACCGGTCGCTTCCCTGGCTCTATCCGCCGACGATGTTGCTGTTCATCGCTCCGGTTGCCCTTGTGCCTTTCCTGCCCGCATATTTCCTCTTTTTCGCGGGCAGTCTTTTATGCTACGCGTTCGCCGTCTCGCGGTTGTCGGGATTGCGCGCGCATCTTCCGGTGCCGCACGCCGCGGCGATCGTCGTGGTCGCGTATTCCGCCGTCTGCATGGCGGCACTGTTCGGCCAGAACAGCATCCTGACCGCGGGCCTCGCCGCGCTCGCGCTGCATCTGCTCGGCAAGCGCCCGGTCGTCGCCGGCGTGCTGATCGGGTTGCTCGCGATCAAGCCGCAACTGGCCGTGGTGTTCCCCGTCGTGCTGATCGCGGCACGTGCGTGGCGCACCTTCGCGGCGGCCGCGATCACTGCCGCGCTGTTCGCGGCCGCCGGCATCGCACTGGCCGGCCCCGGCGCACTGCACGGGTTGAGCCAGGCACTGTCGACGGTGCGCGAACAGCATTTCATGCTCCCGTCGTACTGGCTCGCGTCGCCGACGCCGTTCGCCGCATTGCGGCTCGCGGGCCTGCCGGTGACGGCCGCACTGGTCGCACAAGCGGCGGTCGCGCTGCTCGCGCTCGCCGCGGCCGTCGACGTATGGCGCCGCACGCCCGACATGCGCCTGCGCGGCGCGGTGCTGGCCGTCGCCACGCTGCTGACGACGCCGTATCTGTGGAACTACGAACTGACGTGGCTCGGCATCGCGATCTTCTGCCTGATCGCGCACGGTCTCGACAAAGGCTGGCTGCCGGGCGACCAGGGCATCATCGTGCTGGCGTGGCTGCTGCCGATCTTCGAGATGTTCAACCGACTGATGAAGCTGCCGCAGATCGGGCCGATCGTGCTGCTCGCGGTGCTGTTCATCGTCGTGCGCCGCACGGCGCTCGAATCCCGGAGCGCACGATGAGATCGTCACCTTCCGCACGCCACGCGCACCCGGATACCGACGTGCATCCGGAACTCCCGATCGCGGGCCCGCGCCGCTACCCGCACTGGCTCAATCGCGAGCGCGTGCGCCTCTATGCGGGCGCCGCGCTGGCGAGCGAGTTGCTGTTCATCTGCATCTACGTGACCCGCGTGGTCCTGTCGCACAACGGCGCGCTGCAGCCGCTGTCGCAGGATTTCTCGCCGATCTGGAGCGCCGCGTGGCTCGCCGCGCACGGGCATGCGGCCGATGCGTGGCATTTCCCCGCGCTGTTCGCGGTGCAGAAGCTCGCGATCCCGACGATGACGCTCGCGGACGGCACGCTGCCGTGGCTCTACCCGCCCTCGATGCTGCTGCTCGTGCTGCCGCTCGGCTGGCTGCCGTACACGCTGGCGCTCGTGCTGTGGCTCGGGTTCACCTATGCGCTGTTTTCCGCAACGATCCACGCGATCGTGCAGCGAGATGGCGCATGGTTGTGCGCGTTCGCATTCCCCGGCGCGTTCCTCACGGTGATCGTCGGGCAGACCAGCCTCTTCACCGCGTTGCTCGCCGGTGCCGGCCTGCTCGCGCTGGCCCGCCGCCCCGTGCACGCCGGGATCTGCTTCGGCTTGCTGACGATGAAGCCTCAGCTCGCGGTGCTGTTCCCGCTCGCGCTGCTGTGCGCCGGCCAATGGCGCGCACTGGCCGCGTGGGCCGCGACGATCGCGTGCAGCGCCGCGCTCGCGACCATCGCATTCGGGTTCGGCCCGTGGATTACCTTCGCGCATGTGATCGACAACGTCTACGCGATCGTCGGCACCGGCCAGGCCAAGCTCGCGCGCATGCCGTCGGTGTTCGCGCTCGCGACGATGGCCGGCTGGCCCGCGATCGTCGCCAACGCCCTTCAACTGCTGTCGGCCGCGGTCGCCGCGATCGCCGTCGTCTATGCGTGGCGCGGCGACTGCGCGTACGCGCTGCGCGCCGCGACGCTCGCGTGCGCGTGCCTGCTCGTCAGCCCCTATCTGTACGACTACGACCTGACCTGGTACGGCCTCGTGATCGCGTGGTACGCGCGTTATGCGTGGACGCACGGCTGGCGGCGCTTCGACCGGGAATGGCTGACGCTGCTGTGGCTGACGCCGCTCGCGGGCCTCGCGGTCGTGCCGCATCTGTCGTTCCAGTTCATGCCGCTCGTCACGCTGGCGTCGCTCGGGCTGCTCGTCAGCCGGATCGCCCGGGACCGGCGCGACGTGCCGTCGATGCCCGACGCGCGCGATCACTCGACCGACACAGCGTTCACCCATTCGGCCAGAACGCACCACCGCCCGGCGTACGGATTGCGCCGCACCGGCCGACCGACCATCGGCGCGCATCGGTGAAGCGACATCACAGGGGAAATCATCATGCGGGAACCACTCTATATACCGCTCGTATCGCTGGTCGTGCCGTTCTATAACGAAGGCGAGGCCGTCGAGCGCTTCTTCGACGTCGTGATGCCGTTGATGACGTCCATCGACGGCATCCGGTTCGAGATCGTCTGCGTGAACGACGGCAGCCGCGACGACACGCTCGAGCGGCTGATCCGGATCGGCACCGGCGAACGGCGCGTGCGGGTGATCGACCTGACCCGCAACTTCGGCAAGGAAGCGGCGCTCACGGCCGGTCTCGACGAAGCCCTCGGCGACGCGGTGATCCCGCTCGACGCCGACCTGCAGGACCCGCCGAGCCTGATTCCCGTGATGATCGAACACTGGCGCGACGGTGCGGAAGTCGTCGCCGCGAAGCGCAGCAACCGCGCGTGCGATTCGTTCGCGAAGCGCACTGCGGCCGCGATCTACTATCGCGTGCACAACCTGCTGTCGGACGTGAAACTGCCGGAGAACGTCGGCGATTTCCGGCTGATGGACCGCAAGGTCGTGAACGCGCTGCGCAGCCTGCCCGAGCGGCATCGGTTCATGAAGGGACTGTTCGCATGGGTCGGCTACCGGACGGTCATCGTCGAATACCAGCGTGACGCGCGTAGTGCCGGGCACTCGAAATTTTCCGGCTGGAAGCTGTGGAATTTCGCGCTGGAAGGCATCACCAGCTTCAGCACCGTGCCGCTGCGCAGCTGGACCTACATCGGCGTCGGCATCGCCGCGCTCGCGTTCCTGTACGGCGCGTTCATCATCCTCCGCACGCTGCTGTTCGGCAATCCGGTGCTCGGCTACGCGTCGCTGATCTCGGTCACGCTGTTCATCGGCGGCATCGAGCTCATCGGGATCGGTGTCGTCGGCGAATACATCGGGCGGATCTACGACGAGTCGAAGCAACGGCCCGTCTACCTGATCCGCCGCCGCTACCAGACACACGGCAAGGTGGTCGAACTGCGGGTCGCGCGCGATGCGCGCCGCCAGAGCGCTCGCCGGCGCGTGCAGCCGACCCGTGCGCGGATCGGCGAACGCTGACGCGCGGCGACGGCCATGATCGGCCTGCTCGATGCCGAGCGCACGCGCCTCGTGCGCTTCGGCGTGTCCGGCCTCTGCTCGACCGCGATCCACACGCTGGTCGCGGCGACGCTGTTCGCGCGGTTCGACGCGACGCTGGTGACGGCGAACACGATCGCGTTCCTCTGCGCGACGGCGTTCTCGTATCTCGCGAACACGCTGTGGAGCTTTTCGTCGACGGTGCGCACGCGCAACGCGGTGCGCTTTCTCGCCGTCACGCTCGCCGGCTTCGTCGAAACCCTGCTGCTCTCGCGCGTGGCCGAAGCGCTCGACGTGTCCCGCGCAATGAGCATCGTCGCGATCGCGTTGCTGATTCCGCCGACGACGTCCCTGCTGCACCGGCTCTGGACCTATCGTTGAACGCCCCTCCCCGCCGCCCCCGAAAATAATCGGCCATTCAATTAACGCGGGCTTCCAGATCATCGCGTACGGGCTCACGCCCGGCGGCGTCCGCACACGGCTCAATGTCGCGCTGATCGTCGCCAATCGCAACGTCGGCCTGATGTGGGCCGCGCTCGGGCTCGCCGCGACGCCCACCATGGCGCTCGTGTTCACATGCGCGCAGCTGCCGATCTACACGCTCCCGCGCGTCGTCCAGCATCTGCTGCCGCGCCTCGAGGCACAGCGCCTGCGCCGGCGTGCACGTTAGCCGGCGCGCGACGCTCTCTTCTTCTCCGATCAAGGATCCAGCATGAAGCGACTCATCGTGATCGGCGCACGCGCCACCGGCAGCAGCCTCGCGCTCGTGCGCGGCGCGCTCGCCCGCCAGGTGGCCGTGACCGTCATCACCGCGCCCGGTCACAGTCTGGACGGCGTCTTTCCGGACGGCGTCGAGACGATCCATCTCGAACCCGACGCCGCGCTGCTCGCCGGCTGGCCGCGCGCGCGCTATCCGGGCGAGATCGACACGCTGCGCGTGACGACCGCGCACGACACCTATGCGCGCACCGCCGCGTGGGTCGCCGACGCGCTCGGCCTGCCCGGCCAACAGACTAACCGGCACGCGCGTTCAAACCGCCATCACACTGGAAACCGAGGGGCTGCAAAGCGGAATCGACCACCCGTCCACATCACGCCGCGCGGAAAGGGGCGAATACCACGTGGCGGATTCGGCAAAGCTACACCGCCGGCCGGTACCGCAGCCTTTTCACGGGCGGCGCATCGAGCGTCGGCTGATGCGTCGCATGCGAAGCGGCTGACCCGCACCGTCACAAATTGCGCCCCAACAACTGTCCCGGCCACCCGTCCACGTCGAAGGTCGACAGCCGTTCATACCCGCAAGACTCGTAGAAGCGCACCAGTGCGCCGGTCCCGCCCCCATAACAATCCACCCGCAAGCGCGCCACCCCGGCAGCCCGGGCGCGCTCATCCGCAAAGGCCATGAGCCGCCGGCCGACACCACGCGCCCGCGCATCGCGCGACGCGACCAGCACCCTCACGTAGATTTCCGGCTCGGTCGCGGGCGGCACGTAGGGCATCGATTCGCCCAGGATCAATGCGCCCAGGATGCGGCCGTCGGGCGATTCGGCCACCCACGCGTCGGGCAGCGCACAGGCTTCCGTCACGAGCGCAATCCGCTTCGGTTGCGTCGACCAGGGCTCGCGGCCCCATTGCCCGACGTTGCCGATGTCGACGAACCACGCAATCACTTCATCGAAGATCTCCAGCACGGCCGGCGCATCAAGCGCGCTGGCACGTCGGATCACCCGCTCGTCCGTTCCTGTCACCGTCACGTTCAACACTCCTTCGCCGGAGTCGACGACCGGCGCATGGTTGGATGTCACACACCAGGCGACTCAAGGAGGCGCGATGGGAGCCTGGCGATCAAGCCTGCTACGGTACTGAAATTTCACCCTGTTGATCAAGGCGTGAAGGCCCACAATCCGACGTGACGGATTGGCTGCGTCGCACGCCCCGGGAGGTCGGCGTCAGGCGAGGGGTCGAGCGACGATGACGCGCATGGAGGTTGCCGACGGACTGCGACACGTCGCGGCGTTGCAGACGGATCGGCACGGAAAAAGCGGTTCGATTCCGTGGCGAGGGTGCCGAACGATCATGCTGCAGCGCATTACACGTGGCCATCACGGGATAACGGCAGGCCGACGCGCCGCCTGCTACGCACCGCGCCGCATCGAAACGAAAGGAAACGAAACGATTCCCGCGCGAATGTCACCCTTCGCGGCAAAAATATACAATCGTCGCGATGCATCGAAGGCATGAAGCGCCGGCCGCCCACTCTCGCTCGCTCGCCACCATGAACGGACCCGCTGACCCCACTCCCTCCGCCGCGTCGGTACTCGGCGTCTATCGGCAACTGGCGGACCCGTCCGCCGGCCAATGGACCGTCAGCCGCTCCGAACGCGCGCACATGTACCGCATCCAGCATCATCGTCCCGACGGCAGCACGTCGGTCGATACGGTCGTCGACGCGGACAACCTCGATGCGAAGCTGCACAAGTGGATCCAGGAAGGTTTCGTCCGGCGCGAAACGGGCGACCATGCGGCCCCCGCGCATCGCAACCGGTTCATGCAGGACCTCCGGCACGCGCACGCATCGCGACCGGTGGCCACCGGCGATGCGGCGCACGTCGTGCAGGTGGGCGGCGTGTCGATGCCGCGCGGCCCGGGCGGGCCGCTCGTGCCGCCACGGAACCCCGCCTACCTGTTCACCGCGCGCGCGACGGACGTGCTGGAAGACATCGTCGAGAACCGGCGCATCCTGTTGATCGGCCACACCGGCACCGGCAAGACGAGCCTGATCGAGCAGGCCGCCGCGCTGGCCGGCCACGGCGTGCTGCGCTCGAACATGAACGGGCAGACGACGGTCGGCGACTTCGTCGGGTTCTGGACCGTCAAGGGCGGCGAGACCCGCTGGGTCGACGGCGTGCTGCCGACCGCGATGCGCGAGGGGCTGTGGCTCATCGTCGACGAGATCGACTTCGCGGAACCGGCCATCCTCGCGGTGCTCACCGCCGTGCTCGAACCGGCCGGACGCCTGTTGCTCAAGGAGAAAGGCAACGAGATCGTCGTCCCGCATCCGTCGTTCCGGCTGTTCGCGACCGCCAATGCGGCGGGCGCGATGGGGCAGTTCCGCCATCTTTACCAGGGCGCCAACGTGATGAACGAGGCGTTTCTCGACCGCTGGCGCGTGTACCGCCTCGACTACCTGCCGCCATCCGACGAGGCGCGCGTGCTGCAGCGCACGTTCGGCGCGGCCATGACCGAGGCGATGGCCGGCACGCTCGCGGCGATCGCGGCGGACTGCCGCGCCGCGTTCGTCCGCGAGGATCTGGCCAGCGCATTCTCGACGCGGCGCCTGATCGACTGGGCCGACCTGATGCTGCGCACCGGCGACCCCGAAGCGGCTGCCGGCCCGACGATCTATGCGAAGGTCGGCGCGGAAGACGCCGACCTGATCCGCAGCATCATTCGCCACTACATCGACGTCGGGGCCTGACGCGATGGACCGGGACGACGATGCGCGCTCGCTCCACCTGACCCGGCTGGCCCGCACGCTCGCGCAACGACACGGCATCGAGGTACGGTTCGCGCGCCACGGCCCGCTCGCGCAGCGCGACCTGCTGGTGCTGCCCGACACGCTGCTCGCGGGCGGCGTCGACGACGACACGATCGTCGGCCTCGTCGATCTCCATGCGGCGCGGGTCCGCTTCTGCGCGATCGATGACGTTGCCGCGCTGGCTTCGCCCGCGGTGCGCGCGATTGCGCAGGCGATCGACGACCGGCGCGCGGCCGCTTGCCTCGTTGCACACTATCCCGGCGCGAAGACGTTCCTGCTGCGGATGCGGGTGGCGTCGGCCGCCGACACGCTTCGAAAATGGCCGCAAATGGCGTGGCGCGACAGGCTCGTATCGCGCATCGAACGTGCGCTGTGGGGCGAACCGCCATCCGCCGTCGAGCGCGTCCCGTCGCTCGACGCGACGCTCGCCGCGTCGGACGATCTCGTCGACGAAGCACGCGCCGCGGCTTCGACGGCCGACAGCATCCGCGCCGCGCACCGGATCGTCGAGCGCGTACGCGCGCTGGCGTCGGCCGGTGCGAACAACATGATGTTCACGGCCGATCCGGGCAGCACGATCGACAGCGACAGCATCGCCGCCGAATTCGACTCGGCCGGAACGGGCGCGCCGGACGACGCGCGTGCGCCGGTTTCGGCAGAATCGGGCGCCGCCGCGATCGCCGACACGGAATCGTCAACGGCATCACCGACGCCGGGCGATGCGACACCCGGCACGATCCGCCTGTCCGCGGACCATCGGCCGCTGTTGTCGGTCCCGCTGACCACCGCATTCGACACGGTGACGGACTTCACCGGCAAGGGCGACGCGGCGCGCTGGCACCGCCTGCGAAGCGCGGCCCGCGCGCAGACCGAGCCGCTCAAGCTGCGACTCGAACGCGCGTTGAAAGTGGACGAGCAGACGCGCTGGAAGCGCGAACAGGAACGCGGCGAACTCGACCGGATGGCGCTCGCCCGCCTCGTCACGTCGCCCGGCTACCGCACGCCGTTTCGTGTCCGGCGTGCCGCGCCCGGGCGCGACGCGGCCGTCGGCCTGCTGATCGATTGCAGCGGGTCGATGGCCGGCAGGAAGATCGAGCTCGCCCGGCTGTGCGCGGCGGCGCTGTGCGATGCGCTGATGCAGCTCGGCTTCGCGTGCGAAGCGCTCGGCTACAGCTCCGTCGAAGACGCCGCGATGCGCGCGCATTACCAGCGCTGGATCGACGCCGGCCGCGACACGTTCGGCTATAACCGCTTCGTCGAACGGCTCGACCTGCGCGTCTACAAGCGGTTCGATTCCGACAATCCGAGCGGCCTCGCATGCATCGAATGCGGCCACGAGAATCCCGACGGCGAGGCGTTGAGCTGGGCCGCCGAACGGCTGCTGGCGCAGCGTGCGCGGCGGCGGATCCTGATGGTGCTGTCGGACGGTTATCCGGCCACCGGCGACGGCAACCCGGCGATCCTGCGCACCGACCTGCGCGCACGCGTCGACGCGCTGCGCGAGCGGCGCGTCGAACTGATCGGCGTCGGGATCCTCGACGATTCGGTCGAAGCGTTCTATCCGGTCAGCAGCGTGGTGGAGCATCTGCACGAGCTGCCGGCCGCGGCGTTCAGTGTCCTGAGCGATACGTTGCTGGACCGGCGCTAACCTCCGCCACGGCCGCGTTCTCGTTCGTGCCTTGGTTCACGCTTCCACCGGCCCGCCGGATCGGCAGCCGAACGCAGAACGTCGTGCCGCGCCCCGGCTCGCTCGTCACGTCGATGGTGCCGCGATGGCGCTCGACGATCCCGTGCGACACCGACAAGCCGAGCCCCGTGCCCTGCCCGACCGGCTTCGTCGTGAAGAACGGATCGAAGATCCGCCGGACGACGTCGGGCGTCATGCCCGTGCCGGTGTCGCTGATCGCGATCGACACCTGCTCGCCGTCGCTCGACGTGCGGATCGTGATCACGCCGCGCTCGGGAATCGCTTGCGCCGCGTTCACCAGCAGGTTCATGAAGACCTGGTTCAACTGCGACGGCAGGCATTCGACCAGCGGCACGTCGCCGTAGTCGCGCACGATCTCGGCCTTGTACTTGAGTTCGTTGTGGACGACGTTGAGCGTGCTTTCCAGGCCTGCGCGAAGATCGACCACGCTCCACTCGTCGCTGGCCGGACGCGAGAAATCGCGCAGGTCCTGCACGATGCGCCGCACGCGCAGCGCGCCGTCGATCGACTCGTCGATCAGCGTCGCGATCTCGCCGCGCACGTAGTCGAGGTCTGCCGCGCGGCCCAGTGCCGTCAGCGCATCGCGCGCGGCCGGGTCGAGCTGCGGCAGCGCGGCTTCATGCGCGGCGATCACGTCGAGCAGGCTGCGCACCCACGTCTTCAACGTATTGAGGTTCGCGCTGACGAACCCGATCGGATTGTTGATCTCGTGCGCGACACCGGCCGCGAGCTGACCGATCGACGCGAGCTTTTCCGACTGCAGCAGCTGCACGTGGGTTTCCTCGAGCGCATGCAACAGGCGCCGCTGCTCCTCCTTCTCCTGTTCGAGCCGCGCCTGCGCGGCCTTGCGTTCGTCGATCTCGGTCGCCATGTTCTCGCGGGTACGTTGCAGCATCGCCGTCGTCTGTTCGTAGCGGTGCAGCGCGCGTTCCAGTTCGGCGGTGCGCAAGCGCACGAGCCGCTCGAGCGTATCGGTCATCCCGCGCAGGAAGGTTGTGCGCGCATCGAATCGGCTGAGCAGCAGCGTGACGACCAGGGTTCCCGTCGTAAACAGCGCGACGGTCGTCGCGAGCCACGGCGTGTCGACTCCGTTCGCGGCCCCGCATCGCGCGTCCGGCGCGAAATGCGCGGCCGCCATCGCGGTGTAATGCATGCCGGTGATCGCGACGCCCATGACGACGGCCGCGCCGACGCGCCGGGCGGTCGCATGGCTCGCCTGGCGCGCGCGCAGCGCCTGCGCGATCCACAACGCGGCGGTCGACGCGATCACCGCGATGCCGATCGACGCGGCGAACAGCACGGCATCGTAGCGAATCCCGGGCACCATGCGCATCGCGGCCATCCCCGCGTAATGCATGCCGGCGATCCCGCCGCCCATCAGCACGCCGCCCGCGAGCAGCCGCCGCCAACCCAGCCGCGCGCGCGTGACGACATACAGCGCGAAGTACGACACGAGCACGGCAATCGCCAGCGACGCGCCCGTATCCGGCAACGCGTAGCCGAGCGGAATCGGCAACGAGAACGCGAGCATGCCGACGAAATGCATCGACCAGATGCCCGTCCCCATCGCCGCCGCGCCGCCGCCCAGCCACATGCGCCTGAGCTTCGGGTTGTCGAGCAGCGAAATGAAGGCGGCGAGATCGAGTGTCGTATAGGAGGCCAGCGTCGCGATCGCGACCGACAGCAGGACGAGCGGAAGATTGTAGGTGCCGTGCATGATCGAGCGCCCGAATCGAGATGAGTGCGTTGCCGCGGCGCACGTGCGCACCGCGGCCGTCAGGCCGCGCGTCCGGGCTCAGGCGGGCGCCGCGCCCGCATTCGGCACGCCCTGCGCCGGCTTCGCCGCCTGGCCGGCCAGCACGAGGATGTCGAACGCCGTCCCTTCGCGCGTCTCGAAGCGGCGCACGAGCTCGATCTGGTGTGCGGACATCACGCTGCCCTTGGTCATCAGCAGCACGCCGCGATGCGTGCGCAGATCGTCGGCGAGCTGCATCCCCTCGCGCAGCTGCGCGGACTTGATCTCCGCGACGGACGCCGCGATGCCGAGGCTCGCCGGGTCCCGCATCAGTTCGACCAGGTTTTCGACGATGCGCGGGTCGTAACGCACGCCGGCCTGCGAACGCATTGCGTCGAGCGCCTGCTCGACCGAATGCGGCGCACCGATGTCGCCATTGCGCAGCCCCTCGAAATCGCGCGCGATCGCGACGATCCGCGAGCCGGGCGGGATCGAGTCGCCGGCCAGCCCGTCCGGCGTGCCGCGCCCGTTGAAGCGCTCGTACTGGTGCAGCACGATCGACGCGACCTTGTGCAATTGCGCGACCGGCGTCAGCACCATCTGCGCGCGCAGCGGATGCTGCTGGAACAGGCCGTGCTCTTCCGCCGTCATCCGCGTGAGCGGCTTGTGCAGCAATTCGTCCGGCAGCGACAGCTTGCCGATGCCATGCAGCAGCCCCGCGAAGTAGACGTCCTGCGCATGCAGCTCGCTCATCCCGGAGGCCAGCGCGAGCCGTCGCGCGATCTCGCCGACCCGCATCGCGTGACCGCTGGCCGACCCGCAGCGCAGCTCGATCATGCTCGCGCACACCTGGACCATCGCGGTGAAGCTGCTTTTCAGGTCGCGCTGCGCGGCTTCGAGGAACATCACGGTCTGGCCGAGTTCCTCGGTGCGCGCGCGAACCTGCGTTTCGAGTTCCGTGTTGAAGCGGCGCAGCGCTTCGTTCTGCGCTTCAGTCAGCGCGGCGAGCCGCGCCGCCTCGTGCCGCAAACGGCGCTGCTCCAGCGCCTGTTCGATGGTCAGCAGCAGGTCGTGATCGTCCCACGGCTTGTTCAGGTAACGATAGACGCCGCCTTCGTTGACGGCCTGCATGACCGACGCGATCTCCGCATAACCGGTCAGCAGGATGCGCATCGTGTCCGGGTAGAGCGCCCGGGCACGGGCCAGGAACTCCGCGCCGCTCATGCCGGGCATCCGCATGTCGGACACGATCAGGTCGACTTCGGTCGACGCCAGCACCTCGAGGGCGGCCTCGCCGCTTTCCGCGGTCAGGATCTCGTAGCCGGCGGGCCGGAACACGCGCCGGAGCGCCGACAGCACGCTTGGCTCGTCGTCGACCAGCAGGATCGACGGCACGCCCTCCGCGTCGTCGGATGTCGCTGCCGCCCCGGTCGTTTCAGGCGATACCGCATTCGGTCCGTTTGTTGCAGATGTCGTCATGATTGGCCTCGGATCATGTAGTTATATTCTCTCTGCATCATCGGCATGCACCGCGCGTTCGATATCCGGGAAAACGCTGATGCGTTCACCCGGATCACAGCCCGCATGCGTCGTCACGGCGCGCGGGCATGTGCGATCTACGCCGCCGCCGAACCCGGTTCGCGCACGTAGTAGATGTCCCACTCCGCTTCGTCGGCCTGCACGAAGCCGTGCCGCGCATAGAAACGGTTCGAATCGCTGCCGCGCAGCGCGCCGACACGCACGGGCACGCGCTGCGCGTCCGCCTCGGCAAAGATCCGCTGCAGCACGGCCGCGCCGATGCCCTTTCCCTGGTGCGCGGGCACGATGTACAGATGGTCGAGCAACCAGTGGTCTTCCTGCGGCCGAACCACGAAAAAACCCGCGTTCACGCCATCGGCTTCGATGAAGCGGCATAGCGCCGGGTCGAACGACGCGAGAAAACGCTCGCGCGCACGCTGCGGATCGAAGCGGCCGATACGCTCGAGGCTGTCGCGCATCGCGGCGATGCGAATCGCGACCAGCGTTTCGGCATCGGACCGGGTGGCGAGGGGAAAGGTCAGGTTCATGGGCAAGTCGTGCACACGTGGAGAAAACGCCCGGCATCGCGGGGCAGCGCGACGCGACGCGGCCGCCAAAGCCTGCTCGCGATGCCGGCCGCCAGCCGGCACGCACGGCGCGCGTCAGGGCGTCTCGATGCCTTCCGCACGCGTGGCAAGGAATCGCAAGTACCTGGCATCCTCGTCCTCGAACAGCTCCGGCCCGCCCGCCATGTATGCGCGCATCAGTTCGTCGGCCGCGCGGTCGAGATTGCCCAGTTCGAACTGGCACTGGCCGAGCCGCAGGTGCAGGAACGGGTTGCCGATCGCGTTCGGGAAGTGCATCGCCTGGCCGAGATTCTCGCACCCGGCCGCGTAGTCCTCTTGAAGGAAATTCGCGTCGCCGATCGCGGCCATCAACCACGTGCCGGCCTCCCAGTTCGTTTTCGGCTCGGGAAGCAGATCGAATCCCGCGCGGAATTTCTCCAGCGCGCCTTCATAGTCGCCGTCTTCCATCAACGCATCGCCCGCGTCGCTCAGCGCGCCGATCCGCTCATACAGCTCGTTGTCCAGTTCCGCCATGTCGAATCCCTGTTCCTGAGTTGAAATCGGCCCGGTGCGGCCGGTGGTTGCGATGCGATCGCGTGTGGTGTGGCGTGCCGTGTTGCGGTCCTGCCTGCTCTTCCGCCCGGCATTCGTCCAGCATACCCGAGCCGTATGACGCGCGTGTCTCGACTTGCCGCGCACCTGTCCGGCATCTGCCGAACGGTCCGCGGCGGCGTCGTGCGCGTGAATCCCGATGCCACGCCGACGGAGGCCTCGTGCCACCGTGCCCCACCCGTTTGCGCGGCCGACACGGCGATTCGCGGCGTCGGTGTCTCATGCGGCACGGCGATCTCGCGCGTGCCGCCCCGGCCGCCAAAGGCTGGGATAGTTGTGCCGCGACGACCACCGTGGCAGGATGCCGGGTTCATTGGCTCGGTGAAAGGGAGCTGGAAGCGATGTTGTCTTGCCGACTGAGGTGGTACGCACTCGCGACGTCAAACCTGCTGCGCAGGCATTGGCAGGCGCTGCTCCTGCTGGCCATGCTGTTGCTGCCGGCGATGCCGGTGTTTTCGCAGACGCGAATTCTGGGTGCGCCGGTACTCGCGGCACTGGCACCGTCGCATGGCATCGAATGGCGGTTCGCGTGGGTGCACCTGCTCGAAGCCGTGGGCATCCTGTGGGTGCTGGCGCAGCGTCGTGCGATCACCGGGGGGCCGTTCGCCACCTTCCTCGCGTCCTTGCCCGTCTCCAACGGCCGCCGTCGTGCCATCGACACGATCGTCGTGATCGTCGCGAGTACGCCGCTGCTGCTGCCCGTGCTTGCCGCCGCCATCGCGCTCGCCTTCCTGCCGCAAAAGGCGATCAACTACCTGTTCGTTCTCGACCTGTTCCTGATCACGCTCGGATGGCAATTGACCGCGCTGTCGCGCAACCTGCGCAATGCAATCGCGTTGATCGTTGCCAATGTCTTCCTGATCGGCGGCTTTCACACCGAGGGCGCGTTACGTCCCACGTGGCTGACCGTGGCATTGTTGCTCGCCACTTTCACGATTGCGCATACGGCCCCTGCGCGGGCCGTCCGTTCGGAAATGCCGGGGGCGTTCTCGCGTCGCATCGCGGAAGCGATCCGCGTCCGTGTCCGGAACGGGCTGCCGCCCGTCGCGAGGCTGCAGGTCGGCATCCTGCGGGACCGCGCCGCGAGCACCGCCGGGCACTGCCTGATGATGGGTGCGGTCACCGCTTCGACATGCTTCCTGCTTGCGCTATGGGGGTTCGACCAGCGCGCCGTTCCACTGACGCTGATCGCGCAGGCCGTCATCATGCTGATCGCGGCGACGACCTATCGCGATTTGCGAGCGGCGCACCTGCATGCGTCGCACTTCATGCAATCGTTGCCGCTGTCGACCTTTGCGAAGCGCCGGGCCGACTGGCTGACCGTTGCCGCGCTGGCGCTGCCGTTCGCCGCCGTCGCGCCGCTGTTGCTGGTGACGCACGGCGTGCTGTCATCGCGGATGGCGGCAGCGCTCGTGTGTTCGGGCGCACCGCTCGTCGCATTACACTATCTGCCGCAACGCTACGCGTCCCGACAATCCGTGTTGCTGGGCATCGCGTTGACCGTGGTCTGGGTCACGCTGGCCTGGCAAGTTTTCGTTTGATTACCCGATCCATGCTCCGCTTCGACAATCTCGGCAAGCGCTTCGACAAGCGCGTCATCTTCCAAGGGCTCAACTTCGCATCCGGCGCCGGGTGCGTGGCGCTGTGCGACGAAAACGGCAGCGGCAAGTCGACATTGCTCGCCATTCTCGCCGGCACGATCGACGCGGACGAAGGCGAGGTCTGGCTCGGCGGCCATTCGCTGCGCACCGCGCCGCTCGCGGCGAAATCCGCGCTGGCGTACGTACCCGACGATTGCCTGACATATCCGTTCCAGACCGGTCGCGCGTTTCTCGATCTCGTGGCGGCCGCCAAGAAAACCGTCGTCGACACCCGCACGCTCGAGCTGGCCGATCGATTCGGGCTCGCCCCGCATATGGACAAGCGCTTCGAGCAGATGTCGCTCGGCACGCGCAAGAAACTGTTCCTGACGGCGACGACACTCGGCACGCCCACCGTCGTGATCGCCGACGAACCGGGCAACGGGCTCGACGCCGCGTCGCGTGCGGTGCTCGTCGACCTGTTCAGGACGTTGGCTGCGGACCGTGCCGTCTTTTTTTCGAGTCACGACCTGGCGCTGGCGCGCGCATGCGACGCGAGGATCACCAGTTTCGCGGAACTGGGAGCGGCTGGGTAGGCGACGTCGTCACGCGCGGTCGTGTGAAAAAACCGGCGCGGCTGCGTGACATGAGGAACGACGAGGAGAGGCGCCGGTAGCGGTCGCGGCAAGCTGCGGTATCGGCGGCTGGCAAGGATCTGGTGCCTGATTCGTGCGGTTACGCGCGATAGCACCTTCACACGGGACTGCGGTCGACCAGCACCATTCCGGAGGCCGGCCAGGCTCCGGCAATCGTCATGCCGATGATGGAGCCGCCGCCCGCTCCAACGGCATCATTGGCGTAGTTCTTCGATCCGCGCACCGACGATCGATCGCGCTTTTTTCCCGGAAGTGCGAAACACCCGATTCCGTCTCGCACTTCCGTGACCTTCCCGATACGCATGGCGGGCGTGCCGGGCCCCGATCAACCCGCCGTTCGACACCACGGCCGCCGACCGTTCGACCCGCGCACCCACACGCCCGTGCGCGCCGATCGTCAGGCCTTCAACGCCCCGAAGACTTCGTCCAGCATCTTCTTGGCATCGCCGAACAGCATCCGGTTGTTGTCCTTGTAGAACAGCGGATTGTCGACGCCCGCATAACCTGACGCCATGCTGCGCTTCATCACGATCGACGTCTTCGCCTTCCACACCTCGAGCACCGGCATGCCGGCGATCGGGCTGGCCGGATCTTCCTGCGCGGCCGGGTTCACGATGTCGTTCGCGCCGATCACCATCGACACGTCGGCTTCAGGGAAATCGCCGTTGATCTCGTCCATCTCCATCACGATGTCGTAAGGCACCTTCGCCTCGGCGAGCAGCACGTTCATGTGCCCCGGCATGCGGCCAGCCACCGGATGGATTGCAAAGCGCACGTCGACGCCCTTCTCGCGCAGCACCTTCGTGAGCTCATGCACCGTGTGCTGGGCCTGCGCCACCGCCATCCCGTAGCCGGGCACGATGATCACGCTCTTGGCATCGCGCAGCAGCTCGGCCGTCTCCAGCGCGCTCACCGCCACCACTTCGCCGGCCGGCTGCGCGCCGGCGCCTGCCGCCGCGGGCGCACCGCTGCCGGTGCCGAAGCCGCCCGCGATCACGCTGATGAAGTTGCGGTTCATCGCGCGGCACATGATGTACGACAGGATCGCACCCGACGAGCCCACCAGCGCGCCGATCACGATCAGCAGGTCGTTGCCGAGCATGAAGCCGGTGGCCGCCGCCGCCCAGCCCGAGTAGCTGTTGAGCATCGACACCACGACGGGCATGTCCGCGCCGCCGATCGCCATCACCATGTGCACGCCGAACAGCAGCGACACCACCGTCATGACGATGAGCGGCGTCATGCCGTCCTGGATCGTCTCCGCATGCAGGAACGCACGACCGTAATAGATCACGATCAGCAGCGCGGCGAGGTTGAGCCAGTGCCGTGCCGGCAGCAGCAGCGGCTTGCCGCCGATCTTGCCGGAGAGCTTGCCGAACGCGATGACCGAGCCCGCGAAGGTCACCGCGCCGATCAGGATGCCTACGTAGATTTCCACTTCGTGGATCGCGTGCTCGGCACCCGTGAACTGAACCGACGTATCGATGTAGCTCGCGAAACCCACCAGGCACGCCGCCAGACCGACCAGGCTGTGCATCAGCGCAACCAGTTCGGGCATCTGCGTCATCTGCACCTTCTTCGCGGCGACGAGGCCGACGGCGCCGCCGACGACCAGTGCAGCCACGATATAAGGAATGCCCTCGGCCGACACGCGCGGGCCGAGCACGGTGGCGAGCACGGCGATCAGCATGCCGATCATGCCGAGCAGGTTGCCGCGGCGCGCGGTCTCGGGGTTCGCCAGCCCGCCGAGGCTCAGGATGAAAAGGATGGCCGCGCCGATATAGGAGACGGTAGTCAGGTTGGAAGTCATTGTTGTCGTCTCCTTACTTGCGGAACATCGCCAGCATGCGACGCGTCACCGCGAAGCCGCCGAACATGTTGACGGCCGTGAGCGTCAGCGCACCCACCGCCAGGCCGAGGATCAGCCCCGAAGGACGGCCCT
>JABLTH010088212.1_pt1 | contig 44845 bp, 38 predicted proteins | sample 7875711 | NCBI WGS metagenome assembly JABLTH01 (sample SAMN14941262, study PRJNA633318) | bioreactor metagenome | isolation source: bioreactor | place: China | collected 2019-03-05 | reverse complement strand
GGCCCGGCACGACCACAACGACCAGTTCGGCAACCACGACACCGGCGCGCTGGCCTGGGGCTACCGCCTGGACCACGGGCTGCGCCTCTCGGCCAGCGTCGGCAGCGCGTTCCATGCACCGACATTCAACGACCTGTACTACCCCTACGGCAGCGGCAACCCGGACCTGAAGCCGGAAACCTCGCGCAGCGCCGAACTGGGACTGGCCCAGCAGGGCGACGGCTGGAACTGGGCACTGAACGCCTACCAGACCCGGATCAACCAGTTGATCACGCTGGATGCCAACTACTACCCGCGCAATCTCAGCCGGGCCCGCATCCGCGGCCTGGAAGGCGAGCTCGGACTGACCCTGGCCGGCTGGCGCTGGCAGGGCTACCTGACCCTGCAGCAGCCGCGCAACGACGATGGCGGCACCAACAATGGGCACTGGCTGCCGCGCCGACCGGAGCGGACCGCCCGCATCGACGTCGACCGCCGCTTCGGCGAATTCGGCATCGGCGCCACCTTCAATGCCGCCGGTGCGCGCTACGACGACCTGGCCAACGTGCATCGCCTCGGCGGCTATGCCACCACCGACCTGCGCGCCAGCGTGGCGTTCGCGCCGCACTGGGAACTGGAGGGCCGGCTGGCCAACGCCTTCGACCGGCGCTACGAGACGATCTACTACTTCAACCAGCCCGGTCGCAGCTGGTACCTGACCCTGCGCTACCGTCCCGGCGGCTGAACCGCGGCGGCACGGGGCGCTTCGTCCCCGTGCCTTCCGGCACGGTGGGGACTTCAGGCACATACACTATGCCGGGCACGCGGGCATAAAGCGCGCATGCCTGTCACCCTGAACCCTGCGGCCCTCACCGTGCCCGTGGCGCCTCGCTGGCGCGCCGGTCGGTCGCAATCTCCGCGGGCCACGGAAGCGCCATGAACATTTTTGCTCCACTGATCCGCCGTCCCGTCGGCACCTCCCTGCTGGCTGCCGGCCTGGTGCTGGCGGGCATCTGCGCCTACCTGTTGCTGGGCGTGGCCGCACTGCCGTCGCTGGAATTCCCTGGCGTGTACGTGGTGGCGCAGCAGCCCGGTGCCAGCGCGCAGACCATGGCCAGCACGGTGCTGGCGCCGCTGGAACGCCACCTCGGCCGGATTCCGGGCGTCGACGAGATGTACGGCAACGCCAGCGAGGGCTCGGCCTCGGTGATGGTGCGCTTCACCTTCGACCGCACCGCCGACAAGGCTGCCCGCGACGTGCAGGCGGCGATCAACGCCGCCGCCCCGGACCTGCCCTCCGGCATGCCCTCGCCGCCGCAGTACTTCAAGTTCGACACCTCGCAGATCCCGATCCTGTTCATCACGCTGACCTCGACCGGGCTGCCGCAGGACAAGCTGTTCGACCTGGCCGACACCCTGCTCAACCCGGCGATCGCGCAGATCCCCGGCGTCGCCCAGGTGCAGGTGTTCGGCGGTACCCCGCACGCGGTGCGGGTGGAACTGGACAACGCCGCGCTCGCGGCCAAGGGACTGACCCCGACCGACGTCAGCAACGCGCTGCGCGCGGCCAACGTGACCTCGCCGCAGGGCACGCTGAGCAACGGCGTGACCCAGATGACGGTGGTGGCCAACGATGCGCTGCACGAACCGGAGGAATTCGCCCGCCTGCTGATCGCCAGCAAGAACGGCACGGCGGTGCGGCTGTCCGACGTCGCCAAGGTCTACGGCGGCCAGCAGGACAAGTACCAGGGCGCCTGGTTCAACGGGCGTGACACGGTGGGTTTGCAGATCACCAAGCGACCGGAAGCCAACGCCGTGGCGACGGTGGAGGCGATCCGCGCCAAGCTGCCGCAGCTGGAGGCCTCGCTGCCGGCGAACATCACCGTGACGCCGGTGTTCGACCTGACCCAGACCACCAAGTCGGCGCTGCACGAGGTGGAGACCGCGCTGCTGATCTCGATCGCGATGGTGGCGATGGTGATGCTGGTGTTCCTGCGCCGGCTGCGCCCGACCCTGATCGCCATGCTCAGCGTGCCGCTGTCGCTGGCCGGCGCTTTCGTTGCGATGTGGGCGCTGGATTACACCCTCAACACGCTGTCGCTGGTCGCATTGGTGCTGTGCATCGGTTTCGTGGTCGACGATGCGATCGTGGTGATCGAGAACATCGTGCGCCACATGGAGAAGGGCGACAAACCACTCGATGCGTCGCTCAAGGGCGTGCGCGAGATCGGCTTCACGGTGATCTCGATCACTCTGTCGCTGGTGGCGGTGTTTGCGCCGCTGCTGTTCGGCAACAACATGCTGGTGGTGCTGCTGCGCGAGTTCTCGGTGACGCTGACCGCGGCGGTGGTGATCTCGGCGGTGGTCTCGCTGACCCTGACGCCGGCACTGTGCGGGCGCCTGCTCAAGCACGAGGACGAACGCGCACGCACGCCGGGCCGGCTCGAACAGGCCGTCGCCCGTTTCGACCGCGCGCTGCTGCGCGTGTACGAGCGTGCGCTGGACTGGGCGATGCACCATCGCCACCTGATGCGCTGGCAGCCGCTGCTGCTGATCTTCCTGACCTTCGCGCTGGGCTTCGCGGTGGTGAAGACCGCCGGCGGCACCTTCATGCCGGACGAGGACACCGGCCAGTTGCAGGTGTTCATCAGCGCCGACACCAACATCTCGCCGGCACTGCTGACCGAGCGCGCGCGCGAAGTGAGCCGGATCATGGCCAAGGACCCGGCGGTGCTGGACCAGCTGACCATGCTTGGCGGCAACGGCTTCGGCGGTGCGGTAGGCAACTCGGCGCAGATGTTCGTCGACCTGAAGCCGCTCGGCGACGGCCCGGGGATGCGCAAGGAAGGCATCAAGACGGTGATCGAACGGCTGTCCAAGCAGTACGACGCGCTGCCCAACGTGCAGGTGTCGGTCAGTGCCGCACAGTTCCTCGGTGGTGGCGGCAGCGGCGGCAACGGCGGCCAGTACGAGTTCCAGCTGATCAGCGACAGCGGCGCCGACCTGCAGCCGTGGGCGCTGAAGATGGTGCGCTACATGCGCACGGTGAAGGACTTCCAGGATGTCAGCAGCGAGTTCGACCAGACCGGCAAGCAGCAGCTGATCAAGATCGACCGCGAGGCGGCCGGCCGGCTGCACGTGGGCGTCGGCACGATCGACTCGGCGCTGTACAACGCGTTCGGCCAGAACCAGGTGTCGGTGATCTATTCGGACATCAACCAGTACCGGGTGATCCTCACTTCCGACTCCGCGGAGGATCTGAGCCCGCAGGCGCTGCTGAACATCCACGTGCGAAGCACGCTGGGGCAGATGATCCCGCTGTCGGCGCTGGCGACGATCCAGCCCACGGTCAGCCCCACCCGCATCCGTCACCACAACCAGCTGCAGGCAGCGACGATCAACTACAACCTGGCCAAGGGCGTGACCCAGGACCGCGGTATCGCCCTGGTCAACCAGGCCGCGTTCGCCGCGCACCTGCCCGATGGCATCCGGGTCGAGTTCACCGGCAACAACCAGCGCCTGCAGCAGGCGCAGAACAACGGCATGATCCTGTTGCTGGCCTCGATCGTGGCGATGTACATCGTGCTGGGCATCCTCTACGAGAGCCTCGGCCACCCGCTGACCATCCTCTCCACCCTGCCCGCCGCCGGCATGGGCGCGTTCCTGGCGATGCTGGTGACGCAGACCCAGCTGTCACTGATGGCGATCATCGCGATCCTGATGCTGATCGGCATCGTCAAGAAGAACGCGATCCTGATGGTCGACTTCGCCCTGGTCGGCGAGCGCGAGCACGGGCTCACCCCGCCGGAGGCGATCCGCGAGGCCGCGCTGGTGCGCTTCCGCCCGATCACCATGACCACGCTGGTGGCGCTGGGCGCGGCGCTGCCGCTGGCGATCGGCTTCGGCATCGGTTCGGAAATGCGCCAGCCGCTGGGGATAGCCATCGTCGGCGGCCTGCTGGTGTCGCAACTGCTGACCCTGCTCAGCACGCCGGCGATCTACCTGTTCGACTACGACCGCCTGGCCCGGCACGCGAAGGGCCTGATGCCGAACCGGCTGAAGTGGTGGGCGATCGGCTGCATCGTGCTCGGCGCAGCGCAGATGCTGGGCGGTGTGGCCGTGGCGCTGGTGCCGAAGCTCGGCGAGAAGCTGGCCGGCAAGGGTCCGGTAGTCGGCGTCGCGATGGTGCTGCTGGGCGCCGTGCTGCTGACCTTCGCGATCCGCCTGCTCAAGCACAAGCGGCGTGCGCGCTTCGTGCTGTTCGGCGTGTTCGCCGTCGCGCTCGGGCTGCCCGCGCTCGGCCAGCTCGTCGCGCTGGTGGCGGCGCCGCCGGGCGCGCCGAGCGGCAACCCGACCGGCATCGTGTTGATGCTGGCGCTGCTGGGCGTGTTCGGCTGGGCGACCTTCAGCGCGCGCACCAAGGCCTACTTCGGCGAGCCGCCGCAGGGGCGGCTCGGGCGCTGGCTCAACCGCTTCCATCGGCCGGCGTTGCCCAAGCCCAGCCCCTGACTGACGCCTGCCGCCGTGGCCCGAAAGCCACGGTGTCGGGAGCGTTCGGCCTTGCTATCGTGAGCGGACTGTCCAGGAAGGAGTTCCGCCATGCACCGTCGACTGCGGGCCGTCGTCCGGCTCGTACCCCTCATGCTGCTGGCCGCAGGAGCGTTACCCCCACTGCGCGCCGCCGAGCTGGCCGTACCGCCGATCCGGTACCACGAACGGACCCTGTCCAACGGGTTGCAGGTGATCAGCGTGGAGGACCACGCCAGCCCGACGGTCACCGTCCAGGTCTGGTACCACGTCGGCTCGAAGGACGATCCGGCCGGACGTTCCGGCTTCGCCCACCTGTTCGAACACCTGATGTTCAAGAGCACGGCACACATGCACGCCGAGCAGATGGACCGGCTCACCGAGGACGTCGGCGGCGCCAACAACGCCTCCACCGGCGACGACATCACCAACTACTTCGAGGTGATCCCGGCGAACTACCTGCGCACGTTGCTGTGGGCGGAGGCCGAGCGGCTGTCCAACCTCAACGTCGACGAGAAGAATTTCACCTCCGAGCGCGCCGTGGTGGAAGAGGAGTACCGCCAGAGCGTGCTGGCCAACCCCTACGGCAAGTTGTTCAACGCGATCGATCCGCACTCGTATGCGGTGCATCCGTACAAGCGCCCGACCATCGGCAGCATCGAGGACCTGGAAGCCGCCTCGCTCGCCGACGTGATCGCCTTCCACAAGACCTTCTACCGGCCGGACAACGCAACACTGATCGTTGCCGGCGACTTCGACCCGAAGCAGCTCGACGCCTGGGTCGACGCCTACTTCGGCGGGATCCCAAGGCCAGCCTCACCGGTTCCGCAAGTCACCGCGCAAGAGCCGGCGCGCACCGAAGACAAGCGCTACACCGAGACCAGCCCCACTGCGCCGTTGCCGGCGATCGCGATGACCTGGCTGATCCCGCCGGCGCCCTCGGCCGACACCATCCCGCTGCAGGTCGCCGCAGCGCTGCTGTCGCAGGGCGATTCCTCGCGGCTCTACCAGGCGCTGGTCTATCGCACGCAGATCGCCCAGCAGGTGGGTGCGGATGCCGATGCACGGGTCGGACCCGGCCTGTTCACCGCCTACGCCATCCTCGCCAGCGGCCATCAGCCCGCCGAGGCGGAGAAGGTGCTGCGCGACGAAATCGCCCGCCTCGCCGACCAGCCCATCCCCGACACCGAGCTGGCCAAGGTGAAAACCCAGTTGCTTACCGAGGAACTGGTGCGGCGGCAGACACCGATGGGCCTGGCCTTTGCGCTGGGCCAGGCGACCCTGACCGAAGGCGATCCGGCGCGGGTGAACACCGACCTGACGGCGCTGCAGAAGGTCTCGGCCGCCGACGTGCAGCGGGTGCTGCACCAGTACGTGACCGGCGCGCACAGCGTGACCATCGATTACCTGCCGCAGCCGAAGGCGGCACCGGCCCGCAGCCAGGGAGCGACGAAATGAGCCGAGCCATCCACCGCCTCGCCCTCGCCGCGCTGATCGCCGGCATTATCGCCGGCCCCACCGCGGCGGCCGACTTCCCCACCCCGCCGCCGGCCCCGGGCCCGGCGCCGGCGCTGCACATCCCCACGCCGGTGCGTCAGACCCTGCCCAACGGCCTCCAGGTCATCAGCGTGCGCCGTGCCGACCTGCCGCTGGTCACCGCCCGCCTGCTGATCCGCCGCGGCGGTGAGATGGATCCACCCAAACTGGCGGGGCTGGCCAGCCTCACCGCCGACCTGCTGACCAAGGGGGCCGCGGGGAAGACCGCTCCGCAGATCGCCGCCGACGCCGAAGCGCTGGGCGGCTCGCTCGACGCCTACGCCGGGTGGGACCAGAGCAGCGTGGGCATCACCGTCACCACGCCCAAGCTCGACGCCGCGCTGGCCCTGCTCGCCGACGTCGTACGTCGCCCGACATTTGCCCCGGGCGAGCTGGCGCGCGCCCGCAAGCAGGCGGCCGACGACCTGGAGCTGATGCTGAGCCGGCCGACCACCCTGGCCTCGCTGGCCTCGGCCCGCGCCGTATTCGGTGATGGAGCCTACGGCCATCCCCGCAGCGGCACACCGGCGTCGCTCGAGCGCATCACCCGCGCCGACGTGCAGCATCTGCACGACACGCTGTACCGACCGGACAACGCCATCCTGGTGCTGACCGGCGACATAACGCCCGCACAGGCACTGACGTTGGCACAGGACCGGTTCGGCGACTGGCAGCGCCCGGTTGCGGCGCTGCCGCCGGTACCGATGGCCAGCGGCCGCTCATCGCTGCCGACACTGCTGGTGATCGATCAGCCGGGCGGGGGCCAGGCCGGCGTGGTGGCCGCACACGCGGCACCGCGTCGGAATGACGCGCGGTTCTACGTGGGCACGGTCGCCAATGCGGTACTCGGCGGCTCGTATTCGGCCCGCCTGAACGAGGAAATCCGCATCAAACGGGGCCTCTCGTACGGTGCCAACAGCAGCTTCGACCCGCGTCGGGACGGCGGTCTGTGGCTGGCATCGGCACAGACCAAGAACCCCTCGGCGGTGCAGGTGGTGCAATTGATGCAGGGCGAGTTCGACCGCCTCGGCAAGACCCCGGTACCCGCCGCGGAACTGGCCGCGCGCAAGGCGACCCTGGTCGGAGCGTACGGGCGAAGCCTGGAGACCACTGCCGGGCTGGCGCGTCAGATCGGCGAGCTGGCCGTGTACGGGGTCGACCTGGGCGAAGTCGGGCGATACGTCGATGCGGTAGAGGCGGTCAATCCGGCGCAGATCGAAGCCTACGCGCATGCCTACCTCGGCCCGGACGGGCGCCACGTGGTGGTGGTCGGCGATGCCGCGACGTTCGGCGCGGCCATGCGCAAGGCCTTCCCGCGCAGCGTGCAGATGAGCAAGACGATGCTCGATCTGGACGACGCGGGTCTGCAAGCTGGCGGACGCAGTTCGCACTGAGCCCGCGGCAGCCGGCATGTCCCCAGGCCCGGGCGAGCGATCGCCCGGGCCTTTTTCGTTGCCTCCGATGAACGCTCTGTGCGCGGTCCGGGCTGCAGGAACTTCACTGCAACTGCACGATTCTTTATTAAACTAATGGGTGTAGTAACCATCCTCCCCCGCAACATGCAAGGATTCCCCACCGTGCGCGCAACACTTCTCCTTCGCCGCCTTGCCCTCGCCACCGCCCTGCTCGCCCTTCCGGTGCTGACGCAGGCGGAGACCCGACTGGAAGTACAGGCCGGTCGCAGCTACATGGACTCCCACGGCACCAACGTCGGCTTCGTCGAAGCCGTCTTCGCCCCCCACGCCATCGGCAACTCCCGCTTCACCTGGTCGCCGGATGTCTCGGCCGGATGGATCGAGGGCCGCGACCTGGCCCAGTTCCGCGGCATGCGCTACGGCACGCATGAGTCCGTCGCCCTCGTCGCCGCCGGCGCGCGCCTGCGCACCATCGACGAGAGCGCCTGGTACCACCCGGTGTTCTTCAGCTTCCAGGTCGCCGGTACCAACCACACCACCCAGGCGCTTTCCACGCACTACCAGTTCATCAGCACGCTGGGCCTGCAGTTCGATCACCTGACCATCGGCGTGCGCCACATCTCCAACGGCAGCACGCACAAGCCGAACCGCGGCGAGACGATGGCGGTGATCGGACTCGGCTTCGACATCTGATCCGGCCCCAGGCATCCGGCGCCGCGACCCGGCGCCGGATGCCTGGTGCTGCTAGAGCAGGCGGATGCCGAACGGCTTCACCGCCCAGGCAAACAGCGCGAAACACACCACCGTGATCACCGCGCTGATGCCCAGCGCGGGCCAGAAGCCGAAGCGCGACAGCAGGCGCGGAAAGGCCAGGAACATCGGCAGGGTCGGCACCACGTACCAGAACGTGTACCAGGCGTGGTTGGCGACCTTCTCCACCGGCTGCTTCTCCACATGCAGCCAGATCAGCGCCAGCAGCGTGACCAACGGCAGCGAGGCGATCAACGCACCGGCACGGTCGCTGCGCTTGGCCGCCTCGGAGACGATCACCACCACGGCTGCGGTGATCAGGTACTTGGTGATGATCCAGGGCATGGTCCGGCTCGCGACAGGTGGGCTGTGATGGCATAACGGCGGACCGACATCGTATCGTTTCGCGTCTCCGTCAAAGCAAGCGCCATCCGCCGTGGCCCATTCTCCGCACCAGCCGCACGATCACGACCATCACGACCACGGCCATGCGCATGGTCGCGAGCACGCGCACCAGCACGGCCACAACCACACGCTGGCCAAGGATGCCGACCGCCGCTACCTCGCCGCGGCGCTGGCACTGCTGCTGGGTTTCACTGCGGTGGAAGTGGTGGTCGGCCTGGTCGCCGGCTCGCTCGCGCTGATCTCCGATGCCGGTCATCTGCTGACCGATGCTGCCGCCATCGCGCTGGCGCTGTGGGCGATGCACCTGGCCGACCGTCCCGCCACCGGCAGCTACACCTTCGGCCTGAAGCGCGCGGAGATCCTCAGCGCGCAGATCAATGGGCTGAGCCTGTTGCTGTTGTCGGTGTGGTTCATCGTCGAGGCGGTGATCCGGCTGGTCACGCCGCCGCGGGTCGATGGCGAACTGGTCACCGTGGTCGCCACGGCCGGCATCGTCGTCAACCTGGCGGCCGTGTGGGTGATGAGCAAGGCCAACCGGCAGAGCCTCAACGTCGAGGGCAGTTTCCAGCACATCCTTACCGACCTGTACGCGTTCATCGCCACCGCGGTGGCCGGAGCGCTGGTGTGGTGGACCGGGTGGAACCGCATCGATTCGATCGCCGCGCTGGTCGTGGCCGGCTTGATGTTCAAGGCCGGCTATGCGCTGGTACGCGACTCGGGCCGGGTGTTCCTGGAGGCGGCGCCCCGCGGGATGGAGCCGTCGGCGATCGCCGATGCGATGCGTGCGGTCGAGGGCGTGACGGCGGTGGAAGACCTGCATGTGTGGGAGGTCACCTCGGGCTTCCCGGCCCTCTCCGCCCATCTGTTCGTCAGTCGCGCACTGGACTGCCACGCCACCCGCCGACAGGTACAGGCGATGCTGGTCGAACGCTTCGCGATCCACCACGCAACCCTGCAGACCGACCACGCCGACGAGGGTGAGTCCGGCCATCGGCGGGATTCGCCCTGCGCGTTTTCACACGCGCACTGACGCCGCTGCGCTAGCTAGTCGTGCCCTGCGGCGGACGATGCGCTGGTCGGTGACGCTGGCATCGTTTCGCCCTGCGTGGCACCGTCCATGTCGTCGTCCGGCGGCGCCCGGGCCACGATCTCGCGGTACTGCGCCGGGCTCAGGTCCGGCAGCTTCTGCAGGAATGCCACCATCGACCAGATGGTGGCGTCGTCGTGGCTGGCGCCCCAGGCAGGCATCGCACTCATCTTGATGCCGTGCTTGATCGCCCAGAAGGCCACCCTCGGGTCGATCCGCGCCTGGGTCAGGTCCGGTGGCCGCGGGTACAGGCCCGGGCGGATTTCCGAATGGCGCATTACCGGAGTCAGGTGGCACTGCGTGCACATCGCCGCGTACTGGCCTGCGCCCTGCAGGATGCGCTGGGGATCGGTCAGGTCCGGTGCCTGCAGTCCGGCGGCGTGGGTACGCAGCGAGCGCTCGCGCAGCACGGTCAGCAGCTCCGCGACTGGCCGCGTATGCGGCGCATCCGCGCCGATGTCGTAGCGGCCGGCGTAAACGAACAGGAGCGCGCCGGCAGCCGACAGCGCCAACGTGACCAGCACGCCGAGCAGAAACGGGCGAAGCGATGATGTCTTCATGGATGTCTCCCGATCAGAACCACAGGCGCAGGCCGACCACGACCTGGCGGTCGGACACCGGCTGCCCGGCGGCGCGTGCGAAATCGGCGGTGCGGCCGAGCCGACGCACGAACTGCACGCCGACATACGGCGCCAGCTCGCGACGGATCTCGTAGCGCAGGCGCACCCCGGCCTGCACGTCGGAAAGGCCGCGGCCGACGCCATGCACAGGATCATCGCGTCCGTACAGGTTGACTTCCAGTTCCGGTTGCAGGATCAAGCGCTGGGTGAACAGCACGTCGTAGTCCGCGCGCAGTAGCGCGGCGGTGCGTCCGGAACGCCCCACGTAACCGGTGGCTTCCACCTCGAACCAGTAGGGGGCCAGACCCCGCACGCCGACCGCCAGCCAGTCGCGGCGCCGGCCGTCGCCCAGGTCATGGCGCATGCCCAGGGTGGTGTCCCAATAGGCGGCGACAGCATGACTCCACAGTGCCTCGATATCGCCCTCGGCGACGCGTCCGCCGCTGCGTTCGCCTTCGCTGCGTGCCAGCAGCTTGTCGTCGTCGTTGCCGTACCAGCCGTGCAACTCCCAGCGCTGGCCGTGCTCGTCGCGCCCGGCGAACGACTCGAGCTGGTCGACCTGCAGCAGTGCGAAGGTGGCCCCCTCGCCCATGTCCATACCCGGTAGATGGCTGGGCGCGACACCCTCGGAATAATCCGGGCTGCGCGCACCGGCCGGTGGCGGACCGCCCTGCATGCGGCCCATCGCCATGGTGCCGGCGGCGGGGTGGGCGGCATCGCTTCCGTTGGACATGCCCGCCACCGTACCCGCCTGGGCGCCGGATGACTTGTCGTGGCCCATGCCGTGATGCATGGGCGGATACCCTTGAGGCGCGGCCGGTGCCGGGTCGCCATGCATCGGCATGGACATCGGCATCGGCGCTGACGAACTGCTTGTGGCAGGAGCGGGCATCGCCATGCCATCCATCATCGACGACGCCGGTGCGGACGCGCTGGCGGGTGGCGCCGGCGTGTCCATGCCCGGCATGCCCTCCATCCCGGCATGCTGGTGCTGGGCCGCCACCGGACACGCCGCGGCGGCGAGGACGCCCCACAGCAAGGCTGCGCGGAGCATCGGAAACCGTGGGCGGGCGCTCATGACACCACCACCTCGCGGAACATGCCCGCCTCCATGTGGTAGAGCATGTGGCAGTGGTACGCCCAGCGCCCCGGGGCATCGGCGGTCACCGCGTAGCTCACGCGCTGCGCCGGCTGCACGTTGATGGTGTGCTTGCGCACCTGGAACGACCCGTCGGGATTCTCCAACTCGCTCCACATGCCGTGCAGGTGGATCGGGTGGTTCATCATCGTGTCGTTCACCAGCACGATGCGCAGGCGCTCGCCGGCGCGGAAATGGATCGGCGTCGCCTTGGCATACGGCACGCCGTCGAACGACCAGCTGTAGCGCTCCATGTTGCCGGTCAGGTGCAGCTCGATCTCCCGTCCGGGCGGGCGCGGATCCAGTGATCCACCGACCGTGTGCAGATCGGCATAGGTGAGCACCCGGCGGCCGTTGCCGCGCAGGCCGATGCCGGGATCGTCGAGGTTGCTGCGCGGCATGTCCACGCGCATGTCCACACCGGGGCCGTATTCGGTGCGGGCGTGGTGGGCCATCGGCGTGGACGGCATCGACGCCATCCCGCCCATCGCCATGCCTGCCATCGCGTGGTCACTGGCATGGCCCTGGGCCATCGCCCCCATCATGTCGACCATGGTGAGGCGGGCGCGCGGATCCATCGGCGGCACCGCGGCGGCCATCCCCGGACGCGGTGCCAACGTGCCGCGCGCGTAGCCGCTGCGGTCGATGGCCTGGGCGAACACGGTGTAGGCGCGATCGTCGACGGGCTCGACGATCACGTCGTAGGTCTCGGCCACACCGATGCGGAATTCGTCGACGCTGACCGGCTCTACGTCCTGGCCGTCGGCGGCGACCACGGTCATGCGCAGTCCGGGAATACGCACGTCGAAGAAGGTCATCGACGAGCCGTTGATGAAGCGCAGGCGCAGCTTCTCGCCGGGGCGGAACAGGCCGGTCCAGTTGCCGGCCGGCGCGGTGCCGTTGATCAGGTAGGTGTAGGTCGCACCGCTGACGTCGCTGATGTCGCTGGGGCTCATCCGCATCATGTTCCACATGCGGCGGCTGGCCAGTGCCTGTTGCAGGCCGTGCTCGCGCACGTCGCGGAAGAACTCCGGCGCCGTCGGCTCGGCGTAGTTGTAGTAATCGCTGTGGCGCTTGAGCGTGGCGTAGATGTGCTCGGGATCGTCGTCGGTCCAGTCCGACAGCATCACCACGTGCTCGCGGTCGGCCGGATAGCGCTCGCCATCGGCCGGCTCGATCACCAGCGGCCCGTACAACCCGGTCTGCTCCTGGAAGCGGGTGTGCGAGTGGTACCAGTAGGTGCCGGACTGCTTCACCGGGAAGCGGTAGGTGAAGGTCTCGCCGGGGGCGATGCCGGGGAAGCTCAGGCCCGGCACGCCGTCCATCGTCGTGGGCACCAGGATGCCGTGCCAGTGGATCGAGGTCGGCACGGACAACCGGTTGGTCACGTGCAGGGTGACTTCGGTGCCCTCGCGCCAGCGCAGCACCGGACCGGGCACGGAGCCATTGACCGCCGTGGCCAGCAGGCGGCGACCGGTGAAGTGGACCGGCTGCTCGCCGATGGCGAGTGCGAAGTCGGTCCCGGACAGCTCCGGCGTCGTGCCGCCGGCGGTCGTCGCCGGGCGGCCCCAGGCCGAAGCCCTCGGCACGAGACCGAGCGCCGCGGCGCCGCCGCCCAGCGCACAACCCAGCACGAAGCGACGACGGGAAAGATCCGGCCGCTGCCCGGCCGGGGGAGTGAGGAAAAATCGGTGCATCGGTGACTCCTCGCGCGATGCCGCATGGCGCGGCGCGCAAACCAGGTGATCCGTCCGGCAACGAGCCGGGCGGAAACAAGCTTGGGAGGACTCAGGCCAGCGGAGGGCGCATCGGAGGGCTGCCGAAGCGGTGTGGCGCCTCTGCCGCGGGACCGCCGGCCGGGCCACCGGCTGGCGGCAACGTGGCCAGCATCCAGCTTTCCGGCAGGATCGGCATGGCTGCGGTGCAGGGGGCCGGGCAGGCGCAATGCGCGTTCGCGCCCGAGCCGCAGCAGTCGGACGCGCCGGCGTGGTACTTCGTCACCGGGTGATGCGGATGCATGGCAGCGGCCACCGACGTCGCCATGCCGCCGCGCATGACCGGGTGAGCGGCGGAAAGCACGCCCGCCCCCTGCAGCGCCAGCGCGAGCCAGGCCAGCAGGCCCAGCGCCCACAGGCGCGGCGATCGACGGAGCAGGTGCGGTACCGGCAGCATGCGCGGGAGACTACGGCGAACCGCCGGTCCGCTCAACGCTGGAGCAGGCTCCAGGCCGGCTCAGGGCTGGCTGTACCCCAGGTGCAGGGTAATCTTGTCGCCCGGCTTGAGGTCCTTCATCGACGCCGGCGGGAAATGCACCACCAGCGCCATCCCGGCGGAGTCGATCTTGACCAGTCCGGTGGCCGGGTCGGCCGAAGTGACCGTGGCCGGCATGCGGTGCGCACCCTTGACGTACTGGGTACCGTGCAGGCGCTGCATGCGCATCGAACCCATCGGGGCCGAGCCGGTAGTCGCAGGCATGGTCTGTGCGCAGGCGGCCCCCGCGGCAACGGACAGGGCAAGCAGTGAAGCAGCGGTCGTCAGACGGCGGTTCATGGCGTTCTCCTCGAGCGTGGGTTCGGGACGAAACCGCGCCACGATAGCGCGCGCCGTGTTCAGTTCGCCTGAAGACGGCGCGCGCCCGCGCTCAGTGTCCGCCCGAAGAGGGCCCGGCCTTCGCCGCGAACGGCGGCTTGGCCAGCCAGATCACCGCCACCAGCGCCAGGAAGATCCAGCCCAGCATGTGGAACACCTCGTTGAAGGCGATCTGGTAGCCCTGCTGGGTGATCATGCCGTTGATCATGCCGGCGGCGAGCTGATCGTTGCCGCCGCCGAGCTGCTCGATCGCACTGGTCGCCACCGGGTTGTACGGGTTGATCCGCTCGGCCAGCTGGGCGTGGTGCACCACGGCTCGGTGATCCCACAGGAAGGTGGTGATCGAGGCGGCGAAGCTGCCGCCCAGCGTGCGCAGGAAGGTTGCCAGTCCCGAACCGGCGGCGATCTCGTTCTGCTGCAGGTCCGACAGCAGGATCGACAGCACCGGCATGAAGAACAACGCCACGCCCAGGCCCTGGATCAACTGCACAAGCGCCACGTGGGTGAAGTCGATGCCGAGATAGAAGTCTGAACGCATGAAGCAGGTCACGCCCATCACCACGAACGCCGCCGAGGCCAGCAGACGCAGGTCCATGCGGTGCGCGTACTTGCCCACGATAAAGGTCAGCAGCACCGGGATCACACCCAGCGGCGCGGTGGCGAAGCCGGCCCAGGTGGAGGTGTAGCCGAGGTTGCGCTGCAGCCACAGCGGCACCAGCAGGCCGATCGAGAAGAACGCGGCGTAGGCCAGCACCAGCGCCAGCGTGCCGGCGCTGAAGTTGCGGTGGCGGAACAGCTTCAGGTCGACGATCGGATCCTTGTCGGTCAGTTCCCAGATCAGGAACACCGCCAGGGAAACGGCCGAGATGATGCTGGTGACGACAATGAAGGTGGAGTTGAACCAGTCCTCGTCGTTGCCCTTGTCCAGCACCACCTGCAGCGCGCCGACACCGATGATCAGGGTGATCAGGCCGACGTAGTCGATCTTCGGTCGCTGGGTCTGCTCCACCCGCTCGCGCATCTGCGCGGCGACCACCGAACTGGCGAAGATGCCGATCGGCACGTTGATGAAGAAGATCCACGGCCAGGAATAGTTGTCGGTGATCCAACCGCCGAGGATCGGCCCGGCGATTGGCGCCACCACGGTGACCATCGCCAGCAACGCCAGCGCCATGCCGCGCTTGGCCGGGGGGTAGATCGAGATCAGCAGACTCTGCGTGATCGGATACATCGGACCGGCCACCGCGCCCTGGATCGCGCGGAACAGGATCAGCATGCCCATGCTCTGCGACACGCCGCACAGGAACGAGGTCAGCGCGAACAGCAGGGTCGACCAGACGAACAGCTTCACCTCGCCGAAGCGGCGGGTGAGGAAGCCGGTGAGCGGCAGCGAGATCGCCATGCTCACCGCGAACGAGGTGATCACCCAGGTGCTCTGGTTCGAGCTCACGCCGAGATTGCCGGCGATGGTCGGCAACGAAACGTTGGCGATGGTCGTGTCCAGCACCTGCATGAAGGTCGCCAGCGACAGGCCGATCGTGGTCAGCGCCAGGTTGGGTGGTCGGAAGGCAGTGCTCATCGGAATCAATCGATCAATGTTGTAGGAGCGCACCCTGTGCGCGAACGCTCTTGGTCACGTGACGGGACACATCGCGCACTCAGGTGCGCTCCTGCGGACTATTTGGAGCGCGCCATGTTGGCGTGAATGATCTGCGCGATGAGGCTGTCCGCCTGGGCCAGCTGCTTCTCGTACACGTCGGTGTTGAGGATCGGTGCGGCCGGCGTCTGCTGGGCCAGCATCGGGCCCTTCTGGTCGTGCAGGCTCACCTCGGCATCGCTGGACAGGCCGATGCGCAGCGGGTGCGCGTCGAGCTGCTTCGGATCGGTGAACACCACGCGCACCGGCACGCGCTGCACGATCTTGATCCAGTTGCCGGTAGCGTTCTGCGCCGGCAGCAGCGAGAACGCGCTGCCGGTGCCCACGCCCAGGCTCTGCACCTTGCCCTTGTAGACCACATCGTCGCCGTACAGGTCGGTGGCGATGTCCACCGGCTGGCCGATGCGCATGTGGGTGAGCTGGGTTTCCTTGAAGTTGGCGTCGATCCACACCTGGTGCAGCGGCACTACCGCCATCATCGGCGCACCCGGGGCCACGCGCTGACCCAGCTGCACCGAACGCTTGGCGACGTAGCCGTCGACCGGCGCGACGATGGTGGTGCGCAGGTCGTCGAGGTAGGCAGCGCGCAGCTTGGCGGCAGCGGCCTGCACGTCCGGGTGCGAGGCGACCACGGTGTCGTCGACCAGCACCTTGTTGGTCTGGTACAGCTGCTCGGCCGTGGTCAGCGCACTCTCCGCGGCGGCGAGGGCATCGCGGGCATGCGCCAGTTCCTCCGCCGAGATCGCGCCGGACTTCGCGAGGTTCCTGCGACGATCGAAGTCGGCCCGGGCCTTGTCGACCGCCACCTTGCGCGCCGCCACGTCGGCGTGGGCGCCGGCCACGTTGTTGTACAGGCCGCGCACCTTGCGCACGGTATTGGCGAGGTTGGCTTTCGCCTCGGCCAGCGCGACCTCGGCATTGCTCTTGTCGAGCTTCACCAGCACGTCGCCAGCGTGCACCAGGTCGCCGTCGTCGGCACCGATGGTGACCACCGTGCCGGGGATCTGCGGGGTGATCTGCACGATGTTGCCGTTGACGTAGGCGTCGTCGGTCGCTTCGTACCAGCGGCCATCGAGGAAGTACCACACGGTCCAGCCGATGCCGGCCAGCACGATGACGACGAGCAGCAGGCGCAGGAACAGGCCGCGGCGATTCTTGGCCGGCTTGGCCGGCGTAGCGGCCTGGGTGTCGGCCGTCGGGGTATTGGGGCTGGACATGGTCGGCCTCAGGAATGATCGGAGGAGGAAATGGGGGAGGGAGAAGCGGCGGGCGGCACGGCACTCGCATCGCGGGGCTGGTAGCCACCGCCGAGCGCGGCGAGCAGTTGCACCGAGGTGTCGACCTGCTGCGCCTTCAACGCGGCCATGCCCTGCTCGGCCTGGAGCAGCTGCTGGCGAACCGACAACGCCTCCAGGTAACTGCCGACGCCGGCCTTGTAGCGCTGCTCGGCCAGCTGCCAGGCATCGCGGGCGGCATCGAGGGCGCGCTGCTGGGCGTCGATCTGGGTGCGCAGCGAATCCAGCGCGGACAGGTCGTCCGCCACCTCGTTCACCGCTCCCACCAGGGTCTGGTTGTACTGCGCCACGGCCATGTCGTAGGCGGCGTCCTGGCGATCGAGATTGGCGCGCAGGCGGCCGCCATCGAAGATCGGCAGGCTCAGCGACGGGCCGAACTGGTAGAAGCGCGCCGGCAGCTCGAACAGGTTGTGGCCACCGGTAGCGAGCAGGCCGGCCATCGCACCGATGCTGACGTTGGGCAGGAACTCGGTCTTGGCCGCCTTGATCTGCTTGCCTGCCGCCTCGACCCGCCAGCGCGCCGCGACCAGGTCGGGGCGGTGGCCGATCAGGTTCGCCGGCAGGTTCGCCGGCACCGCCACGGCGGCGGGTTGCAGCACGGCCGGACGGCCGATCGACAGGCCGCGGTCCGGTCCCTTGCCGAGCAGCACGGACAACGCCGAGCGGGCGGCATCCACGGCGCGATCGGTCACCGCTTGCTGGCGTTGCGCCTGCGCTACCTCGGCGTCGCCCTGCTTGAGCTGGAGCCGGCTGGCGATGCCGGCGGCCACCCGCTGCGCCGTCAGCTTGCGGGCTTCGCTGGCGCGCTGGTACTCGGCGTCGGCGACGTCCTTCTGGGCAAAGGCGTAGCCAAGGCGGGCGTATGCGCGCGCTACGTTGGCAGACAGCTCGATGCGCGCCGCGCGCGAATCGATGTCGGCCGCCTTGGCCGCACCGACCGCCGCCTGCCAGGCAGCCTTCTTGCCGCCCCACAGGTCCAGCCCCCAGTTGAAGCTGGCATAGCCGTACTCGGCCTTGAGGAAATGGCCGCCACCGACGTCCGGCGGCAACACCGTGGGCGGCAGGCGGGCGCCGGACACTGCGGCACCCGCGTTCACGCTGGGCCCACGCGCGGCGTTGGCGTCGACCACCGCCGTCTGCGCCTCGCGGGCGCGCGCATCGGCGACGGCCAGGCCGGGGTTGTCGCGCAGCGCCTCGGCGATCAGTGCGTCGAGCTGCGGATCGCCCAGCGCAGTCCACCAGTCCTGGCTCGGCCAGGTGGCCTCGGCCGCATTCACGCGCGCCAGGCTCTGGCCGGTGGCCAGCGAGGACGGGTCGGTCAGCGTGCCGTTCGGATGCAGGCCGCCGCTGGTGGCACAGGCGGCCAGCAACAGCGAAAGCCCGATGCCGGCCGCGAGGTGGTGCAGGCGCATGATCTTAGATCTCTGGGGAGAGGGTATGGGGGGTCAGGATTTGTCGCGGAGCGCGTGCAGCACGCGCTCCAGGTAGTCGTGTAGCTGTTCGCGTTCGGTCGGGCTCAACGAGCGCTGGGCTGCTTCGAGTACGCGGTCATTGCAGGGCGTCATCTGTTGCCACAGCGCGTCACCGGCTTCGGTGAGCTCAATGCGCAGTGCGCGCCGGTCCTGCTCGTGCGGGGTGCGACGCAGCAGGCCCTTGGCCTCGAGCTGGTCGAGCTGCCGGGTCATCGCACCGCCATCCAGCTCGACGGCGCGAGCCAGTTCGCTCGCGCTCATCGGACCGAGCTTGGCCAGCTTCTTGAGAATCAGGAACTGGGTGAAGCGCAGGCCGATCTGCTGGGCCGCCAGTTCCGATTCCATCGCGCGGACGATCTCGGTGCGGACCAGGCCCAGCAGCACGCCGAGACTTTCCGCGGGACCCTTGGCGATCGGACAGGTGTGCGTTGCATCATTCATGGCCGCGCATTCTATTGCCTTGGGTTTATTTGTCAAGGCAAATATCTATTGCACAGCTTTTGGCCAGGCAAAATTTCAAGGATTCTGGCGGCGTGGGCGTGCGCCAACAGCTGCGATCCACATGTCGAGCTCCGGACCAGACGCCCTTCGCGAGCGACGCGCCCGGCTCCATCCGCCGCAGGAATGGGTCAATCCCGATGCGGCTTCGCAGCAATCTTGAAATATTCGAATATGCTAATATAAGAGCTGTTGGTGGCGCCGCCCGGGCAGGCAGTGCGCCCGACCACGCATGACCGATGCCGGCCCAGGAGCAGGAAATGGCCTCCCAGCACCCCGATGTGAAAGCGTTCTTCGACGAACCGTCCAACACCTTCAGCTACGTGGTGTCCGACCCGGGCACCGGCCGCGCCGCGGTGATCGACAGCGTGCTCGACTACGACGCCGCGTCCGGGCGCACCCGGCACGATTCGGCCGACGCCATCGTCGCCTGGGTGCACGAGCATCGTCTGACCGTCGACTGGGTGATCGACACCCACGTGCATGCCGACCACCTCTCTGCCGCGCCGTACATCCAGCGGGAGCTGGGCGGCAGGCTCGGCATCGGCGCGCACATCCGCACCGTGCAGGAGACCTTCGGCAAGCTGTTCAATGCGGACACCGGGTTCGCCCGCGACGGCAGCCAGTTCGACCACCTGTTCGTCGACGGCGAGGCCTACCGGGTCGGCGGGATCGAGGCGGTGGCGATACACACCCCGGGGCATACGCCCGCCTGCATGACCCACGTGATCGGCGACGCGGCCTTCGTCGGCGACACCCTGTTCATGCCCGACTACGGTACGGCGCGCTGCGACTTCCCGGGCGGCGATGCCGCCACGCTGTACCGCTCGATCCGCAAGATCTTCGCGCTGCCGGATGCCACGCGCATCTTCCTCTGCCACGACTACAAGGCGCCGGGCCGCGACACCTACGCCTGGGAGACCACCGTGGGCGCGGAAAAGCGACACAACCTGCACGTGCACGAAGGCATCGGCGAGGCCGAGTTCGTCGCGATGCGCACCGCGCGCGACGCCACGCTGGCGATGCCGAGACTGATCCTGCCATCGGTACAGATCAACATGCGTGCCGGACACAAGCCGCCGCCGGAAGCCAACGGCGTCAGCTACCTGAAGATTCCCCTCGATGCGCTCTGACGCGCCGGAGTAGACGCACCATGGATATCCGCCCGCTGACCGACACGCTGAGCGTGTCTCCGCAGATCGCCCTTGGCGACCTGGCTGCCCTGGCTGCCAAGGGCTTCAAGACCGTGATCAACAACCGCCCGGACGGCGAGGAACCCGGCCAGCCGAATTCGGCGGCAATCGCGCAGGCCGCCGCTGTGGCCGGCCTCGCCTACCGCTACATCCCCGTGGTGCCGGGCCAGCTGCAGGACAGCCAGGTCGACGCGTTTGCCGAGGCGCTGTCCACGCTGCCCACGCCTGCGTTCGCGTTTTGCCGCACCGGCACCCGCTCCACCACGCTGTGGGCCCTGCAGGCTGCCCGCAAGCAGCCGGCCGAAGCGGTGCTCGCGCAGGCCGGCAAGGCCGGTTACGACCTGTCGGCGCTGGCACCACGACTGGCGGCCATGCGCCGCGCGTGACCGCGCCCATCGGGAACACCCGTCCACGGCCGCCGACAGGAAGATCGCATCGATGCTCCAGCCCGACCTGATCCAGACCCTCGTGGCGATCGCCTGCGGCTCCGCGGTGGGCTTTTCGCTGGCACTGATCGGCGGCGGCGGCTCGATCCTCGCGGTGCCGCTGCTGCTCTACGTGGTCGGCGTGCACGACCCGCATCTGGCGATCGGCACCAGCGCGCGGGCGGTGGCGGTGAACGCGTTCGCCAACCTGATCCCGCATGCGCGCGCCGGCCACGTGCGCTGGAAGGCCGCCTTCATCTTTGCCGCCACCGGCGTGGTCGGCGCCTTCATCGGCTCGACCATCGGCAAGGCGGTCAACGGCCAGCGCCTGCTGGTGCTGTTCGCGTTGCTGATGATCGTGGTCGCCGTGCTGATGCTGCGCGGGCGACGCAGCGGCGGCCCGGACCGCTATCCGCTGCCGCACGCCAACCCGCGTCTGGCCGGCGTCGGCCTGGGCGCGGGCGCGCTGTCCGGCTTCTTCGGCATCGGCGGCGGCTTCCTGATCGTGCCGGGACTGATGCTGGCCAGCGGCATGGAGATCATCCACGCCATCGGCACCTCGCTGTTCGCGGTCGGCTCGTTCGGTCTCACCGCGGCGGTGAACTACGCCCGCTCCGGGCTGATCGACTGGCCGGTCGCCGCCGCCTTCATCGGCGGGGGCGTGGTCGGCGGCTGGCTCGGCGCGTTGGGCGCGAAGCGGCTGGCGAAAACCCGCGGCGCGCTCAACATCGTGTTCGCCGGCGTGATCATCGCCGTCGCCATCTACATGCTGGTGCGCTCGCTGCGCGGCTAGGCCGTCCCTGGCCCGCCGCGCCGCGTCACGCGGTTTACGGCGTCGCCGGGCGGTGCTTCACGTAGGTGGTGAACAGCTCGTGGATGCGGCGGTATTCGTCGTACCACGAGTCCGGATGCACGAAACCGTGCCGCTCCAGCGGGTAGAGCGAGATCCAGAAGTTCTTCTTGTGCAGCTCGATCAGGCGCTGGTACAGGCGGATCGAGTCGGCGGTCATCACGTTGTCGTCGATCAGGCCGTGCTCGATCAGCAGCGGGTCCCTCAGATTCGCCGCGTACTCGATCGGCGAGCTGACCTTGTACGCCTCGGGATCGATCTGTGGGTCGTTGAGGATGTTCGAGGTGTACTCGGCGTTGTAGGTGACCCAGTCCGACGGCGGACGCAGCGCCGCGCCCGCGGCGAACTCGCCCGGCGCACGCAGCAGCGCCATCTCGGTCATGAAGCCGCCGTAGCTGCCGCCGTAGATGCCCACGCGCTTCGGATCGACGCCGTGCTGCTTCACCAGCCACGCCTTGCCGTCCAGGATGTCTTCCAGCTCCGGATGGCCCATGTGCTGGTAGATCGCCGTGCGCCAGGCGCGGCCGTAGCCCTCCGAGGCGCGGTAGTCCATGTCCAGCACCACGTAGCCCTCGCGCACCAGCAGGTTGTGGAACATCTGCTCGCGGAAGTAGTAGGTGGAGCCCAGCGTCACGTCCTGGGTATAGCCGGCGCCGTGCACGAAGATCACCGCCGGGCGCGAGGCCGGCGCGTCGGTCTCGTGTGCCGGACCGTAGTACTTGGCATAGATCACTCCGGCACCGTGCGAGGAGGGCACCTGGACGATGGTCGGCGCGATCCAGTCGTGCGCCATGTAGGCCGGCTTCATGGTGTCGGTCAGCTCGCGCGGCGTGCCGCCGGCGGCCGGCAGCACCGATAGCTGGTCGAACACATAGGGCGCGGAATGCAGCACGGCGAGCTGCTTGTCGTCGGGCGACAGCGCGAACCCGTCCATGCCCTGGTACTGGGTGAGGCGGGTGAGCTCACCGCCGTTCGCGGGCACGCGATAGACGTCGTAGCTGTAGGGCGCCACGCGGTTGGAGCGCACGTAGAACCAGCGGCCGTCCTCGCTCAGCTGCGGGTGGCTGATCTCGAACCGGCCCGAGGTGAGCTGCCTGGCCTTGCCGTCCAGCGGCTTGACGTAGAGCTGCGAGTAACCGGTCTGCTCGCTCAGGTACCACAGCGTGCGGTTGTTCCTGAGCCAGCCGAAATCGTTGAAGTTCCAGTTGATCCAGGCGTCGTCGTGCAGGCGCTGCTGGCTCACCCGCGCATGTTTGGTGAAATCGACGCTGGCGATCCAGCGGTCCTTGTTGTCGACCGCGCGCAGCTGGATCGCGAGCTGCGAACCGTCGTCGCTCCACACGATGCCGCCGCCCGAGCCGTCGTCGTCGCCGGAGATGATGTGCACCGGACGCACCTTCGGTGCCTTCAGCGCCTCGGCGCCGGCGCTGTCGCCGGCCTTGTCGCGGGCGGCGATCGCCTGGGCACGCAACGCCTTCAGCGGATCGTCCTTGATGCCGGGAAGCACCGCGGTATCCAGGTTGTAGGTGGCATGCTCCGACAGATCCAGCAGCAGCAACGACTGCGCGATCGGATCGTTGCGGCCGACGTAGGTGCGCGCGTCCTGGGTCTCGGTGTAGCCGGAGTCGGTGACGTAGTGGATCACCTTCGGCGCCTCGCCCTTGGGCGCATCCTTCGGCTCGGTCACCACCAGCATCCAGCGGCCGTCGGGCGACAGCTCGGTGTCCACCGCGGCGATCTTGTCGCCCAGCCAGAACGGCTCCGGCGCGCGGCTGGGATCGACCGCGTCGAGCGTCTTCTGGCGCGTACGCACGGCGTCCTTGTCGGCCTTGATCTGGCGCAGCGTGCTGAACAGGTCGAGCTGGTGCTCGCGCAGCGTGTCGGGCTTCTCCGCGTGCGGGTCGTCGGCGAACTTCAGCACCGCGGCCGGGCCGCTGACGCCGCTGGCCAGGTCGTAGCTGTACCAGTCGTTGCCCTGGCGGTACTGCAGCGCGTGGCCATCGGCGGAGAACTGCGGCGCGGACTCGTCTTCCGGCGTGCGGGTGACCTGGATGCGCCGGCCGCTGGCCAGGTCGACCACGAACACGTCACCGTGGCGGATGAAGGCCGCGTGGGTATGGCTGCGGTCGTACACCGCCGGGCCGTCGGCCTGCGCCACCGCGGCCGGGTCCAGCTTCTCGCCGCGACCGGTCGCCGGATCGACGCGGTACAGGTCGCGCACCGGGCTGCCGTCGCGCTGCACCTGGTAGTACAGCGAGCGGCCGTCGACGCTCCAGTACGGCGACTCGACCGGATCCCCGATCCAGTCCGGGTTGGCCATGATGGTTTCCATGTCCAGCCGCCCAGGCGAGGCAGCAGGGGTGGCGGCATGGGCGGGCAGCACGAGCAGGGCGACGAGGCCCGCGAGCACGGTTCGGTGCATGGGTGGCTCCACGATGACAATCCTTCCAGCGTAACCAGCGGCCGCGCGCGTTGCCTACCGCCCAAGGTCATGGGTGGTGGGCGCAAGGGATTGCGCCAGCCGCCCGTCAGCGGCCGCGGAATTCGCGGCGGTAGGCCGAGGGCGTGGTATCGAATGCCGCCGCGAAGTGCTGGCGCATCGACAGCGGCGTGCCGAAGCCCGCGCGCTCGGCGATGCGCTCCACCGGCTGCTCGGTGGTCTCGAGCAACCGTTGGGCCAGCAGCCACTGGCCCACGGTGGTACCGGTGTGTCGACGGAAAGACGGGTGAAGCTGCGCCGGCTCATCGCCGCGCGGGCGGCGAGCGAGTCCAGGCTGTGCGGCCGGTCCAGATGGCCGCTCGCCCAGTCCAGCACCCGTTGCAGGGGCCCTGGCTCGCCGCGCGCTGGTACCGGTTGTTCGATGTACTGCGCCTGCCCGCCCTGCCGGTGCGGCGGCACCACCATCCGCCGCGCTATGCGGCCGGCGGCCTCGGCACCGTGCAGGCGCCGCACCACATGCAGGCAGCAGTCGATGCCGGCGGCGGTGCCGGCCGAGGTCACGACCGAGCCTTCGTCGACATAGAGCACGTTGGGCTGCAGCGCCACGCGGGGAAAGCGCTGCGCAAAGAGCTCGGCGCTGGCCCAGTGCGTGGCGGCGCGGCGACCGTCGAGCAGCCCGGCGTCGGCCAGCGCGAAGGCCCCCAGGCACAAGCCCACCACCAGCGCGCCGCGCCGGTGCGCGGATCGCAACGCCCGCACCAGCGCTGTCGGTGCGGGCACCCGTGGATCGGGCCAGGACGGCACCACCACGATGTCGGCATACGCCAGCGTGCGCAGCCCGTGGCGCACTGCGATACCCAATCCGGCCTCGCTGCGCAGCTCGCCGGGCTCGATCGCGCAGACCTGCACCTCGAACAGCGGTTCGCCGCCGGCCGCTGCACCGAACACCGCGCACGGCACCGCGAGATGAAACGTGCCGATGCCGTCGAAGGCGACCACCGCCACGCGCATTTTCCGGCCGGTCATGGCAGCCCTCCACGGATTGGCCCGATCCTAATGGAAGATGGCTTTCAGGCCACTCACCTACGACTTCGCCAGCGCGGAACATGGACCGCCCCGACCCCCTGGAGAGATGCCGTGAACAACGGATCGGCCGCTCCGCGCCGCGCCCTTCTCGTCATCGACGTGCAGAATGAATACGTCACCGGCAACCTGCGCATCGCCTACCCGCCGGTGGAGGGCTCGCTGGCCCGGATCGGCGAGGCCATGGATGCAGCGGCGGCGGCCGGCGTCCCGGTCGTGGCAGTACAGCAGATGGCACCGGCCAGCTCCCCGCTGTTCGCCGAAGGTTCGCATGGCTGGCAGCTGCACCCCACCGTCGCTGGTCGCCCGCGCGACCATCTCTTGCGCAAGAAACTGCCCAGCGCCTTCGCCGGCACCGACCTCGGCGAGTGGTTGCGCCAGCAGCGCATCGACACGCTGGCGGTGGCCGGCTACATGACCCACAACTGCAACGACACCACCATCAAGCACGCCTTCGACGCAGGGCTGCAGGTGGAATTCCTGATCGACGCCTCGGGCAGCGTGCCCTACGCCAATCGCGCCGGCTCGGCCAGCGCCGAGGAGATCCACCGGGTGTTCGCGGTGGTCGAGCAGTCGCGCTACGCGGCGGTACTCACCACGGCGGAGTGGATCGCGTGCATACGGGACGGCCGGCTGCCCGAACGCGACACGATCCACGGCTCACACCAGCGGGCGCTGGCGGCTGGACGCGCGGCCCGAGCCGGCGGCACGGCTGGCGGGACGGACCGGCATCGGTAGACTGGGCAGCCTCCGTCTCACCGAGCCCAAGCGCATGAGCCTGCTGCCCACCGTCGAACGCGAAACCGGCGATCACCCGACCCACAGCGTGATCTGGCTGCACGGCCTGGGCGCCGACGGCAACGACTTCGCACCGATCGTGCCGGAGCTGGCCTCGCCGCAATGGCCGGCGCTGCGCTTCGTGTTTCCGCATGCGCCGGTGCGGCCGGTGACAATCAATGGCGGCATGCCGATGCGTGCCTGGTACGACATCCTGGGCATGGACCTGATGAGCCGCCAGGACGCCACCGGCATGCGTGCCTCGATCGACGCGGTGGAAGCGCTGATCGCCCGCGAAAACGAGCGCGGCGTGCCCAGCGAGCGCATCGTGCTGGCCGGCTTCTCGCAAGGCGGAGCGATCGCGCTGTCGGCAGGCCTGCGCCACGCGCAACGGCTCGCCGGCATCGTCGCGCTGTCCACTTACCTGCCGCTGGCCGACGCGCTGGCCAGCGAGCGCAGCGCCGCGAATGCACAGGCGCCGATCTTCTGGGGCCACGGCACGATGGACCCGGTGGTGATCCTGCAGCGCGGGCTGGATTCGCGGGCCGCACTGGAGGCGCTGGGCTACGCGGTGGAGTGGCATACCTACCCGATGCCGCACTCGGTCTGTGCCGAGGAGATCGTCGACCTGCGCCGCTGGTTCGACGCGCGCCTGCGCGGCTGAGCCCACCGCTTCGACGCTGCGGCATACTGCGGCCAATGCCGTCCGCGCCTCCATCCCGTCCCGCCAGCCCGCTGCCGGATTTTTGCGGACTGCCGGCGCTGTTCGCGATCCTGTTGGTCGGCGCGCTCGCCGGCACGGTGATGTGGCTGGCGCCGGACACCCGCTTCAACTGGCGCGGCTACAGCGTGGCCATGCTGTTCGTGACCTGGCTGGCGATACTCGAGACCCTGGCACTGTGCAAGGCGCGACCGGCACTGTCCCGGCTCTCCGGCTGGATGCCGTTCGCCGGTGTCTGGCTGGTCATCGTGCTGGTCGTGGTCGGCGCCAGTATCGTCGGCTGCTGGCTGGACCGCGCACTCGCACTCGGCCTGGTCGACGGCGGCTACCTGCGCTTCGCGCGGGCCAATGCGCTGGTCGCCGCCATGCTCGCCGCGGCGATGCTTCGCTACTTCTATGTGCTCGGGCTATGGCAGCAACGGCTTGCTGCAGCCGCGCAGGCGCAGGTTGCCGCGTTGCAGGCGCGGATCCGGCCGCATTTCCTGTTCAACAGCATGAATACCGTGGCCGCGCTGGTACGGGTGGATCCGGACGCGGCCGAGCGCACCATCGAGGATCTGGCAGAACTGTTCCGCGCCGCGCTGGGCGGGCAGGATCGCGGCGACGGCACGCTCGGACAGGAGCTGGAGCTGCTCGAGCGTTACCTGGCGATCGAGCAACTGCGCCTGGGCGAACGCCTGCGCGTGCACCGCGACCTCGACGCGCTGCCGGCCGACTACCCGCTGCCGCGCCTGCTGTTGCAGCCGCTGGTGGAGAACGCGGTGCGCCATGGCATCCAGCCGCTTCGCGAGGGCGGCGAGATCCGCCTGGAGGGACGGCGCGAGGGCGGCATGCTGCTCATCGAGATGTCCAACCCGTTGCCGGCCGCCCCCACTCCCGGCGGCACCGGTCACGGACTGGACAACGTGCGGCAGCGCGTGGCGTACCGCTACGGCGCCCGCGCGCAGGTCGAAGCGGGTCCGGTGGGCGATCGTTTCGTCGTGCGTCTGCGGCTGCCCGAGGGCGGAGCGCGTCATGACTGAGCCCGGGAAGCGTGCCGCGATGCGCGTGCTGATCGTCGACGACGAACCGCTGGCACGGATGCGCCTGGCGGCGCTGGTAGGCGAGTGCGAAGGCGCCGTGGTAGTCGGCCAGGCCGGCGATGGTGACGCTGCGCTGGCGGCCATCGCGGCGCTGGCCCCGGACGTACTGCTGCTCGATATCAACATGCCCGGACTGGACGGCGCCACGCTGGCCCGGCAGCTGCGCGGCCGCGGCTCGCCCCAGGTGGTGTTCTGCACCGCGTACGAAAATCATGCGGTGACCGCCTTCGAACTCGGTGCGGTCGACTACCTGCTCAAGCCGGTGCGCCTCGATCGCCTGCGCGAGGCACTGGCGCGTGCCGGTACGCGGCTGGAGGCAGCGCCGAAGGAGGCGCCGGGTTACCTGCACGCGCGCCAGCGCGGTGACGACGTGCGCATCGCGCTCGACGAGGTGATCGCCCTGCAGGCCGAGGACAAGTACGTCGCGGTGCTGCACAGTGGCGGCGAGCTGCTGATCGAGGACTCGCTGCGCCAGCTCGAGGAGAGCTATCCGGACCAGTTGATCCGGCTGCATCGCAGTTGCCTGGTGCCGCAGGCGCGGCTGATCGGGCTGAAGACGCTGGCCGACGGACGTACGTTGGCCAGATTGGCCGGAAGCGATCTGCAGCCGGAGGTCAGCCGTCGCAACCTGCCGGCGGTGCGCCGGCTGCTGCGCATGGGCTGAGCAGCGCGCTGGGGCGGGGGGAGACCCCGCGCCGCACTGTCCCGGTGGCACGAATGCGGGACAATACGCACCTTCACCGCGCCGATTCCATCACCGACCGAGGCCCGCATGACACCGTCCACGCTGCGTATCGCCACCCGCAAGAGCGCGCTCGCCCTGTGGCAGGCCGAGCACGTCGCCGCGCAACTGCGCGTCGCGCACCCGGGACTGGAGGTGACGCTGGTGCCGATGAGCACGCGCGGCGACGAAATCCTCGACCGGCCGCTGGCGACGATCGGCGGCAAGGGGCTGTTCCTCAAGGAACTGGAAGTGGCGATGCTCGAGGATCGCGCCGACCTCGCCGTGCACTCGTTGAAGGACGTGCCGGCCTCGCTCGAGCCCGGTTTCGCGCTGCCGGCGATCCTCGCCCGCGCGGACTGCGCCGATGCGTTCGTCAGCAATCACTACCAGGACCTGGCCGCGTTGCCCGCCGGTGCGCGGGTCGGCACCTCGTCGCTGCGCCGGCAGGCGCAGTTGCGCGCCGCGCGGCCGGACCTGAAGCTGCTCGACCTGCGCGGCAACGTCGGCACCCGGCTGGCCAAGCTGGACGGCGGCGAGTACGAGGCGATCCTGCTCGCCTGCGCGGGCCTGGACCGGCTCGGCCTGTCCGCCCGCATCCGCAGTCTGCTGGTGGCCCCGGAATGGCTGCCTGCGCCGGGCCAGGCCGCCATCGCGATCGAGGCCCGTGACGACCGCCCGGAGGTGCTCGACCTGCTGCGTGCCCTGGACGATCAGGACACCCGCCTGACGGTGACCGCCGAGCGCGCAATGAACCACGCGCTCGGCGGCAGCTGCTCGGTACCGGTCGGTGCCTGGTGCATGCGTACCGAGCGGGGGTTGTACCTGGGCGGGCTGGTCGGCGACCCACACGGAGGCAGCCTGCTGCATGCCCAGGCCGACGGTCCGGAGCAGGCACCGGAAGCGCTCGGCCGCACCGTGGCCGAATCGCTGCTGTCGCAGGGCGCGGCGGCGTTCCTCGGCGGGCGCTAGCCCCGGCCCTCGGGCGCCACGGAAAAGCGGCGGCCGAAGCCGCCGCTTTTCCTGCACCGCAGGGCCATCCCGCGTCAGAAGTTGTAGACGAGGTTGGTGGTGGTCAGCGTGTCGGTGCTCTTGGTACCCGGCTGGGTATCGCTGTTGTAACGCACCTGGAAGCCCAGCTTGAGCGCCATCTTCTTGGTCATGCTTACCGAGAGGCCGGCGTCGTTCTGGTAGTACTTGTTCTTCGAGCCCGCTTCGGTCAGCAGGGTGTCCTCGAACGCGGTGTTGTCGGTCAGGCGGTACTTGAAGTTGGCCAGGCCGCGCGCCACGGCCTCGCCCTGGCTCGGCTGGTGCACCTTCAGGGTCGTGCCGTTGACATCCTGCTGCTCGTCCGCCGGCCGGTAGCGCTTGTAACCGGGGCCGATTTCGAACGACAGCTCGGTGCGCTGGTTCTTCAAGGCGATGTAGCCGTAGCCCAGCGACACCGTGCCCTGCCAGAGGTTGGCGCCAAAGTCGTCGTGCTCGTAGCGCAGGGCACCGACGATGTAGCTGCGCGGGTCCAGCTTGTAGCCAACCGAGGCTCCGCTGTCGTAGCGGTTGGCGGTGGTGCTGAACCGGTTCACGGTGTTGTTGGCCGCGTCGGTGACAGTGACCTCGCCCTTGGAACGCAGGCCATTGAGGAAGAAGTTGTTGCGCCACAGCTCGTTTTCCTGGCTGAGGCCGAGCTTCGCGTTGAGATTCTCCGAGCGCGAGTTGCCACGGGCGGAAGCAAAGCCGAATTCGCCCGAGCCGCTCCAGCCGCCGTTGTCGGCTGCGCTGGCATCGGTTCCGGTGGCCGCGCCAGCGGCGCTGTCCTGGGCATGTACTTGGGTGGCCAGCACCGTGGCGGCCAGCAGAAGAGCGAGCGGGGTCTTGTTCATCGAGGGTAGATCCGATTGTTAAACAAACGTAATCGTTTACCTTAACGGATCGCGTTGAATCCGTTGTGAACCGCCGGCGAAAGCGTCACTCCGGGGCGGCCCCGGTGCCGGTGCCGCCGGCGCATTCGCGCCGGTAAAGCCATTGTTCCCAGGCGCGACCGGCGAGGTTGCTGAGCGCGGCAATACCCGCCAGCAGGCCACTCGCCTGCCAGCGGTCCGCCAGCAACAGGGCTAGGCAGGGTAAGGCATGGCTGAGCACCGCCGCGATGAAACGCCCCTTCGGCAAGCGGTGAGGCTCTTCCGCATCGGCCGCGGCACCCAGGCGCAATGCGTGCCAGCGCATACCCTCGATTAGGCCCAGCAGCAGGGCCATGATCATCAGCAGCAGGAGCCAGGATTGGTGCTCGGGCAGTGCCGGACCGAGAGCGACATTGCTGTCCGCCGCCACGCACAGCCAAAGCCACAAGCCGCCGCCGAACAGTGCCGACATCACCCGACCCACCGGCAGGGCGGCAGCCCGGCCCAGGCCGGCGGCGTACCCGGGCAATCGATGCGTGCTGTAGAGCAGATGACCCAGGCAGGCCATCATCAGCGTGGCTCCAGCCAGGCGCGTCGCCCAGAATGCGTTGTCGCCGCGGGTCAGTCCCGCTACGGCCAGCATCGGCAGGTAGGTCGCCAGCGCAGTCAGCGCCTCGCGCGTCGGGCGCGTCTGGCGGCCCGGCCGCCAGCCGTACCAGTCCGGCCATCCGGGGCGACGCGCCGAGGCCACCAGCAGGCCCGCGCTGACCAGCACCAGGCCGATCAGCAGCGGTACCAGCGATTCGCCGCGGCCGCTGCGATAGATGCCAAGCGCCAGGCCAGTGCCCTGCAGGGCCCAGATGCCATACCCGGTGTCGGCGGCCACCTGCAGCGTCACGGCGATGGCGCGCGGCACGCGTCGGGCCACGGGCGACGGGGAGGGCGACCCGGTTTCAGGGGCGTCGAAGGGAGCGTGCATCACGGGTTTCTCGGGCGGGGAAGCGGAGCAGGCGCATCGGAGCATGCGCCGGGGGACTCGGGCTTGCGGCCGTCACGGGGCGTGCCCATGCTACACAACGCCCTTCCTCGACGATATGCCATGGACCGTTACGAGCGCATTCTCACCTTGCACCGGCTGCTCAAATCCGCGCATTACCCGGTACCGCTGCCGCGACTGATGGACGAGCTGGAGTGCTCGCGCGCCACGCTTTATCGCGACATCGCCTTCCTGCGCGACGCGCTGGGTGCGCCGATCGAGAGCGGCGGCGGCGAGCAGGCGGCGTTCCGTTACGAGGTCGGCGAGGGCCAGCGTTTCGAGCTGCCAGGGTTGTGGCTGACCTCCGACGAGCTGGCGGCCCTGCTGGCGCTGAACGAACTGATCGGGCGCAGCGGCCCAGGCGTGCTGGCCGGTGCACTGGCCCCATTCAAGGCACGCATCGAGGGACTGCTGTCCGACCAGGGCAGCGGCAAGGCGCTGCCGATCGAGCGTATCCGCGTGATTGCCTGGGGCGAGCGCAAGCTCGACCAGCAGGTATTTCGGATCACCGCCGGCGCCGTGCTCGAACGTCGCCAGCTGCGTTTCCGCTACCGCGCCCGCACGACCAACTCGGACAGCCGCCGCACCGTCTCGCCGCAACGCCTCACGCACTACCGCGACAACTGGTACCTCGATGCCTGGGATCACGACCGCGAGGCCCTGCGCAGTTTCGCGGTGGACCGCATCCTCGAGCCCCAGGCGCTGGACGAACGGGCGATCGACGTCGCCGACAGCGATCTGAACGAGATGCTGTCCTCCAGCTACGGCATCTTCGCCGGCAAGCCGAAGGCCTGGGCGACGATCCGCTTTTCCGCCCATGCGGCACGCTGGGTCGCCGACGAACATTGGCACTCGCAGCAAAAGGGCGAATGGCTGCCGGACGGCCGTTACGAACTGCAGGTGCCGTACTCGAACTCGCGAGAGCTGCTGATGGACGTGCTCAAGTACGGCCCCGATGCGGAGATCGTGGCGCCGCTGCCGCTGCGCGAGGAGATGAAGATCATGCTGCAACTGGCGCTGACCGGCTACACGCGCTGAGCGATGTCGCCTGGCCCGCTGCGGTCCTCAGCGGGCGGGCGGCTGGAACGGCCAGAAGTGTGGGATCAACCACATCGACAGCGCGCAGAACAACACGATCAGCGGGATGCCCACCCGCATGAAATCGGTGAAGCGGTAGCCGCCGGCGTAATAGACCATGGTGTTCGTCGGATAGCCGACCGGCGTGGCGAACGAGGTGGCGGCCGCGAACGCCACCGCCACCACGAACGGCCGCGGGTCCACGTGCATCGCGTGCGCCACCGAAGCGGCGATACCGACCATCAGCACCACTGACGGGTTGTGCCCCATCAGCTCGGTGAGCAGGGCGGTCAGCAGGTAGACCATGAACAGCGCCGCCAATGGACCGTGGCTGCCGACCACGGCCATGCCGGCGTGCACCACGGCGGTGGACAGGCCGCTCTTCTCGATCGCCACGCCAAGCGGCAGGATCGCGCCGAGCAGGATCACGATCTTCCAGTCCATGCCTTCGTAGACATCCTTGCGGCCGAAACAGCCGGCCAGCGCCATCGCGGTGGCACCGCAGATCGCGGCAATCGGGATCGGCAACAAGCGCATGCCCGAAGCGACGATCACCCCGGCCATGATGGCTACCGCGTAGAGCGCCTTGCGCGGCGTCCTGTGCGCATTCTCACGCTCGCTCAGCACGATCAGCGATTCGTCGTTGCGCAGGTTGGCCATCGCCTCTTCCGGCACCAGTACCAGCAACACGTCGCCCACCGCCAGCGCCACGTCGCTGAGCTTCTCGCGCAGCACCTGACCGCGGCGATGGATCGCCAGCGCCACCGCGTCGTAGCGCCAGCCAATGCCGGTCTCGCCGAAGCGCCGGCCTTCCAGCGCGCTGGCCGGTGCGACCATGATCTCGGCCAGCACCCGCTGGCGGTCATCGCTGTGCGCGTAGTGTCCTTCCGGGGCATTGCGCAGCCCTGCCTGGCGACGGAACTCCTCGATCTTCTCCCAGTCACCGCGCACCAGCAGTACGTCGCCGCGGGCGATCTTCTGCGAGCGCGGCGACCAGGTGCGGCGGTCGCCGCGCAACAGTTCCAGCGGGTAAACGCCATAACGCTCGCCCAGGCCGGCGTCGGCGATGCTCTTGCCGAGCAGGGAGGAGTGCTCGGTAACCTCCAGCTCGGTGACGTACTTGCCGATCTCCGCCTGCACCGGCAGGTCGGTATGGATATGGCGCGGCAACAGCCAGCGGCCGACCAGCATCAGGTAGACGATGCCGACCACCGCGAGAATGGCGCCCAGCTCGGTGAACTCGAACACGCCGAACGGCGGCATCCCGTGCTTCTGTGCCAGCGTGTCGGCGAGCAGGTTGGACGAGGTGCCGATCAGCGTGCACACGCCACCCATCTGCGCGGCGAACGCCATCGGCATCAGCACCCGGCCAGGCGAGGTACCGGTGCGCTGACACACCTTCAGTGCCAGCGGCAGGAAGGTGGCGACCAGGGCGATGTTCTTGATGAAGGCACCCAGCGGCGCGATCGCCAGCATCAGCGCCAGGGTCAGCAGCCAGGGCCGGCGGATCTTCACCAACAGCCGGCTCAGCGGCTCCAGCGCGCCGGAGCGTTCGATGCCCATGCTCAGTGCGAACATCGCCGCCACGGTCACCGTCGCCTCGTTGCTGAAACCGCTCAAGGCCTCCGCCGGGCTGACCACGCCGAGGATCACCAGTGCGGCAAGCGCCATCAACGCGACCAGGTCGATGCGCACCTTCTCGCTGGCAAACAACGCCATTGCGGCGACGATCACCGCCACCGTGGCCCAGGCCTGCCAGGTCATGCCTGGCCCCTGGGGACAGCGGGTCGCCGGGCAGCCGCACGAAGCGGTCGTCGCAAGAGGTATCGCATCGAGACAGAACTTCCCAGGGAAACAGGCCAACGCCTGGTGCGGACCGCCGGACGGGCCTTCGTTCGGGCTTCCGCGCGGTCGCCGCTACGGCGCCTTTCTGGCATCGTACGGAAACCAGGCGTTTGCACAATGTTATGGCGCGCCCTTCCACTGCGACACCATGGCCAACCTCGATCCTCCCGGGCACGACATCCAAACTACGGTGCACACCGCGGGCGAGGCGCGCCGCCCCACGGTGGCGCTCGCGCTCGGTGCCGGCGGCGCCAAGGGGCTGGCGCACATCGGCGTGATCGAGCAGATCGAGGCTGCCGGCTATGAGATCACGGCGATCGCCGGCAGCTCGATGGGCGCGCTGATCGGCGGCATCTACGCGATGGGCAAGCTGGACGTCTACCGCGACTGGGTGTCTACCCTGGCCAAGCTCGACGTGCTGCGCCTGCTGGACTGGACCTTCACCGGCGGCGGCCTGATCAAGGGCGAGAAGATCATCGGCACGCTGCGCGAGCTGATCGGCGACGTGCACATCGAGGACCTGCCGCTGGCCTACACCGCGGGGGCCACCGACCTGGAGCGCGAGCGCGAGGTGTGGCTCACCCACGGCTCGCTGTTCGAGGCGATCCGGGCGTCGATCGCCATTCCCACCATCTTCCGCCCGCATCGCCTGGGTGGCCGGCTGCTGCTCGACGGTGCGCTGCTGAACCCGGTGCCGGTGACCCCCCTGATCCGCGAGCGGGCGGACTACCTGTTCGCGGTGAGCGTGGACGGACCGGCCGAGGGTTCGCGCCCGGACCGTCAGGTGGCCGGCGACGACGAGAACCATCGCAGCCGGCTCGGGGAATGGCTGGGCAAGATGCTGCCGGCCGGCAGCGGCACGCCGCGCGAGGCGATGCCCGGGGCATTGGAACTGCTCAACCAGTCGATGGACCTGATGCAGGCCAACCTGTCGCGCCTGCGGCTGGCGGCATACGCGCCCGACCTGCTGATCCAGATGCCGCGCGACGTATCCACCGCTTTCGAGTTCTACCGCGCCCGGGAGCTGATCGAACTCGGGCGCGACCGCGCCCGGGAGGCGCTGCAGGGCTGGCGTACGGGCGAGGGATCGTTCCCCGCCGGGACAGCCGGCTAGCTCGTCTCAGCGCGGCCCATGGCCGTGCAGCCAGCGCTCCAGATAGGCCTTGAGCACCAGCGCGTGGTTGTGCTCCTCGTCGCGTGCACCGTACAGCAGGGTCAGCGGCTGATGCGCGGCATGGTCTGCCAGCGGTCGCCAGTACTCGGCCAGACCGTCGAGCTCGGCGGCATAGCGATGGCGGAACGCCTCCCAGCGCGAAGGATCGTGGCCGAACCAGCGCCGCAGCGCCGCAGAGGGTGCGACCTCGCGAATCCAGCCGTCCAGCCCGGCGGCATCCTTGCGGACGCCGCGGGGCCACAACCGGTCGACCAGCACGCGCCGGCCATCGGCCGGATCGGCGGGAAGATAGATGCGTTTGACCCGGATGCGCATGCGTCGCCCCGCGTCCCTGAGGAAGACCCGAGCTTACGCCTGAACTGACCCGTGCCGGGCTAAGCCCGCGTGAAGTCGCCTACAGCTCCTCGACCGCAGTGACCTTGCCCCGGCGCATCAGCCAGGCCACGCCGCGCAGGTCGGCCAGGCCCACCCACAGGCGGTCGAGCATGCCGTACTTGGAGGTGCCCGCCGTGCGCGGCCGATGCCCGACCGGCACGCTGGTGCTCTGGAAACCGGCGCGCTTGACCAGCGCCGGCAGATAGCGGTGCATGTGGTCGAAATAGGGCAGCCGCAGGAACACCTCACGCTCGAACAGCTTCAGGCCGCAGCCGGTGTCCGGCGTGGCGTCCCTGAGCATGCGCGAGCGCACCGCATTGGCGATCTTCGAGGAGATGCGCTTGTTGAAACTGTCGCGGCGCGTGGTGCGCCAGCCGGCGAACAGCCGCACCGCCGGCGCAGCCGTGTCGCGCGCGGCCAGCAGCTTGGGGATGTCGGCCGGGTCGTTCTGGCCGTCGCCGTCCAGCGTGGCGATCCACGGTGCGGACGCGGCGCGTACCCCGTTCCACACCGCCGTACTCTGGCCGGAGCGGGTGACGTGGTGCAGTACGCGCAACTCGGGATGCAGCGTCTTCTGCGCAGCCAGCACCTGCCGGCTGTCGTCGGTGGAATCGTCGTCGACGTAGATCACCTCGTAGTCGACCTTGCCGCGCAGCGCGGCGGCGATCTCGGCGAGCAGGGGCGGGATGTTGTCGCGCTCGTTGAAGACGGGGACGACGACGGAAAGCTGGGGCATGGGGCCAGTCCCAAAATACGTAAGTTCGTGATTATCGCCGATGCCGCGGCCGCGTAGGAGCGCACCCCTGTGCGCGAATGCTCTCGCTCCCGATCGACATCAAAGCCAAAAGCGTTCGCGCACAGGGTGCGCTCCTGCATGGGCGTGGCGTCAGCGCAGCTTGCCGAGGATGCCGTCGAGCTCGTCGTTGCTGTGGTAGTGGATCACCAGCTTGCCGCGGCCGCCGCGGCCCTGCGCCAGCTCGACGCGGGTGGCAAACCGCTCCCCCAGCTCGCGCTCCAGCGCATCGACGTTCGGATCGCGCGCACCGGACGCCTTGGCCTTGCCCTTGGGCTGGCTCTGCGCCTTGCGCGCGGCGTCCTCCAGCTCGCGCACGGTCCAGCCAAGCGTGGATGCCTGGCGCGCCAGCGGCACGGCGACCGCCTCGTCCAGCGTGAGCAGGCACCGGGCGTGGCCCATTTCCAGCTTGCCCTCGTCGAGCAACTTCTTGATCGCCACGGGCAGGTCGGTCAGACGCAGCAGGTTGGACACCGCAGCACGCGAGCGACCGACCGCGTCGGCGGCCTGCTGGTGGGTAAGCTCGAAGTCCTCGATCAATCGCTTGAGCGCGTCGGCCTCTTCCAGCGGGGTGAGGTCCTGGCGCTGGATGTTCTCGATCAGCGCCATCGCCGGCACCGCGACTTCCGGGACCTCCTTGACCAGCGCCGGGATCTCGCTCATCTGCGCCCGCTGCGCGGCACGCCAGCGACGCTCGCCGGCGATCAGCTCGTAGCTGCCCTTACCCAGCGCGCGGACCACCACCGGCTGGATCAGGCCCTGCGCCTTGATCGAGGCGGCTAGCTCGTCCAGCGCTTCGTCGTTCCAGTGGCGCCGCGGCTGGTACTTGCCCGGCTGGATCTGCTGGATCGGCAGGGTGCGTAGTTCGCCCTCCTGCTCGATCACCGACGGGGTACCGGCTCCGTCGCCGCCCAGCAGGGCGTCGAGCCCGCGTCCCAGTCCACGCTTCTTCGCGGCCATGCTTACTCCTGGTGAAGATCGATCGTCGCGTCGTGCGCGGCGTTCTGGTCGTCGTGCAGCGCGGCCAGCGCGGCCTGGGCGCCGCGCTCGCGGCGGATGATTTCGCCGGCCAGGCCGATATAGGCGATCGCACCGCGCGAGCTGCGGTCGTACAGGTGGATCGGCTGGCCGTGGCTGGGCGCCTCGGCCAGGCGCACGTTGCGGGGAATGATCGAACGCAGCACCTTGTCACCGAAATGCTGGGTGAGCTGCGCCGAGACCTCGTTGCCCAGGTTGTTGCGCACGTCGTACATGGTGCGCAGCAGACCCTCGATCTCCAGCCCCGGGGTCAGCCGTGCCCGCACCGCCTTGACCGTTTCGAGCAGACTGGACAGGCCCTCGAGCGCGAAGTACTCGCACTGCACCGGGATCAACAGCCCATCGGCGGCGGTCAGCGCGTTGAGGGTAAGCAGGTGCAGCGAAGGCGGGCAGTCGATCAGTACGGTGTCGTACTTGGCGGCGACCTTGGCCAGCTGCTCCTTGAGCCGGCTCTCGCGCGCCAGCGCATCCATCAACTTGAGCTCGGCGGCGGTCAGGTCGCCGTTGCCCGGCAGCAGGTCGTAGTGCGCCTCGGTGGTGACGATCGTCCGCTCGATCGGCGCCTCGTCCAGCAGCACCTCGCAGCCATTCGGCTTGGCCAGGTTCTTGTCCACGCCCGAGGCCATCGTCGCGTTGCCCTGCGGATCGAGATCGACCAGCAGTACCTTGCGCTTGGCCGCGGCCAGCGCGGCGGCGAGGTTGACGGCGGTGGTGGTCTTGCCGACGCCGCCCTTCTGGTTGGCGACAGCGATGATGCGAGCCATGGGTGGTCGTTACCGTGCGCGGCCGAAAAGGCAGGTAGATTAACAGGCTGCCGGGGCCGGAGCGGCCCCGGCCCGGCGGATCACCGCAAGGTGGCGCTCGCCCTCCAGGCCGGGCACGACCAGCGCATGCATCGACTCCAGCACGAAGCCCGGCGGCAGCGCCTCCAACTCGTCATCGGGCCGGCGGCCCTTCATCGCCAGCCAGCGTCCGCCGGGGGCGAGCAAGTGGCCGCCCCAGCCAAGCATGTCGGCCAGGGTGGCAAAGGCTCGTGCGGTGATGCAGTCGAACTGCCCGTCCACCGCTTCCACCCGCGACTGCACCGCATGCACGCGCTCCAGTTTCAGGCTGCGGATCGCCTCGCGCAGGAAGCGGACCTTCTTGCCGTTGGAGTCGACCAGGGTGATTGCCCGTCCTGGCGCAGCGATCGCCAGCACGATGCCGGGCAAGCCAGGCCCCGTTCCCAGGTCGGCCAGGGTAGTTCCGGACACGTAGGGCAGGATCGCCAGCGAATCGAGCAGATGGCGGGTCACCATCTCGGCCGGATCGCGCACCGCCGTGAGGTTGTAGGCGGCGTTCCAGCGAACCAACAGGTCCAGATAGTCGAGCAGGCGCTCCACGGCACCGGGCGGGAGCTGCAGGCCGAGCGCTGCCATGCCCTGTTCCAGGCGGCGTTGCAGGGCGGCGCGGTCGGTCATGGCGGTTCCTGGCAGGCGATTCGGCCAATCAGTATCGGGGGCGCTGCGCGCAAAAGAAAACCCGCCGGAGCGGGTTCGCGATCACGCAAGTCCCCTTCGCGCAGCCGCTCTGTGGCGGCTCGGCGCGCTATGGATTCAAGCGATTTCCAGTTCCACCCTGGTCACCATCAGGCCACGTTCGCGCAGGGCGCCGTTGAGGGCCTGCTTCATGCGGCCGCCGAGGTCGCGACGATCGGCAACGGCAAGCGGCGACTCGCCGAGCGCGGCCAGCGCGCCGCGCCGGATCAGAAGCGGTGCTTCGTCGATGGTCGCATCGGCGCGCTCGGGTTCCAGCACCTGCCAGTACACGGTGCCGCGCAACTCATGGCTGTCGGCCTGCGGTTGCTCGAAGCGCAGCACCTGACCGCCCAGGTCGATGCGATGGCCGATGCGGTCCAGGCCCGGCACCACCCAGTGCGTACCCGGTTCCAGCAGGCGCAACGGCTGGCCCCGGCGATAGAGACTATGGACCTGGCCGGCCGGCACCCGGCGCATCGCTGCGGCGATAAGGCCAGCGGCGATGGCGATGATGGCGATGGCCAAGGTCATGTTCATGATAATCAGTAGTTTGCGCTGCTTTTGTGCTTGAACACTAAGAACAAGCATACAGGTGTATGTATGCGCTTTGATTAATCTAATTTTAACGGCGTCGCAAGTCCAGAGCCGGGACTGTGACCGGCAGCACGCCCCGGATTGCGGAGGGCGCCGCCAGTACGGGTATCGGCCGGGAGCAGCGACGCTTGAGGCATCCGTCGCGGGCGACACCCACCGCCAGAACGTCTTCTTGCTGCGCCGCGGGATATCACTTCCGACCTGTGATCCAGTTCAAAAACGTCCACCTGTGGGCGTTTCCGGTGGAGTGCTCCTCGCAGCTCGGGATTTTCCTTATCGCGGCGCAGCAAATCTTTGTTTTGCAAAAGCTTTACAAGTCGCGATGAAAACGTTTACGTTCCGCCCCAGCGCAGGGGGACAGGCGCGGCGAAAAGGTGGAATCGTGACGACAGTGACCATCAAAGACGTGGCGCGGGAGGCCGGCGTGTCCGTCGCCTCGGTATCGCGTGCGCTCAATGGCACCGGCGGCGTCACCGCCGAAACCGAAAAGCGCATTCGCGACGTCGCCACGCGACTGCGCTATGTCCCGCACGGGGCCGCGCGCAGCCTGATCACCCGGCGCACCCACACCATCGGCGCGCTGCTACCGGACATGTACGGCGAGTTCTTCTCCGAACTCATCCGCGGCATCGATCTCGCCGCCCGCGCCCGCGGACTGCACCTGCTGGTGTCCAGCGCACATGACGGCATCGACGACGCCGCCGCGGCGCTGCGCACCATGCGCGGCAGGGTCGACGGCATGATCGTCCTGTCGCCGCGCGCCGACGCCTCGTTCCTGCATGCCAACCTCCCCGACTCGCTGCCCACGGTGCTGCTGAACAGCCCATTGCGGGGCCGCCACTACTCGGTGCTCAACATCGACAACGACGGCGGCGCACGCGCCATGGTGCGCCACCTTGCGGTGACATGCGGTTATCGCGACGTCGCCCTGATCGCCGGGCCGCAGGACAACTTCGACGCCAAACAGCGCGAAGCGGGCTACCGCGCCGCGATGGCAGAGTTCGCGCCCGGTGCGCCGCTGCGCGTCATCCGCGGCGAGTTCACCGAGGATTCGGGCTATCGAGCCGGCTGCGAACTGCTGGCGTCGGGAACGCTTCCGCGGGCGGTGTTTGCCGCCAACGACATGATGGCGATCGGTTGTCTGCTCGCATTGCGCGAGGCCGGCGTGGACGTGCCCGGCGAAGTCGCGGTGACCGGCTTCGACGACATCCCCATCGCGCGTTACGTCACGCCGACATTGACCACGGTGCAGGTACGCATCGTGGACCTGGGACGGAGTGCCCTCGAGCGACTGGCCGCTCTGCTGGATGCAACCGACCAGGCCACCACGCCGGAAGCCGACATCCTCGGCTGCGACATCGTGGTGCGCGACAGCTGCGGCGCTCGTCCGCACAGCAAGACATCGACCAAGAAAGCCCGCTGAGGGCACAACAGAAAACATCCCTTTGGGAGGGTAGTCATGAAGGCGCCACTGCATCTGAAGAAGAAACTGCTCGCCAGCGTCATCGCCACCTCGGTGGTGGCGATCGGTGCGGCACCGTCCACGGCCTGGAGTCAGTCGGCCTATTCGACCCTGCGCGGCAAGGCCTCGCCCGGCGCTACGGTCACCGCATTCAACCCGGCCACGGGCACCACCCGCCGCACCAATGCCACTGGCGACGGCAGCTACACGCTGACCGGCCTGCCGCCGGGCACCTACCAGGTCGACGCCGGCCCCGGCACGCAGCAGAACGTCACCCTGACGGTCGCCTCCACCTTCACGCTGAACTTCGGTGCCCCGGCCGGGGCCGCCACTCCCGCCGTCTCGGCGGCGAATGCCACCAACCTCGGCGGCGTGACCGTGTCGGCCACCACGCTGCAGGAGGTGAAGACCTCGGAAGTCGGCGCCACGGTGTCACTGCACCAGATCGACACCACCCCGCAGATCACCCGCAACTTCCTCGAGTTCGCCGATGCCGTGCCGGGCATGGCCTTCAGCACCGAAAACGGCAAGACCTCGATCAAGGCCGGTGCCCAGCCGGCCAGCAACGTCAACGTATTCATCGACGGCGTCGGCCAGAAGAACTACGTGCACGGCGGCGGCCTGGCCGGCCCGGCCGGCCCGAACCACGACGGCGACGTGGGCAACCCGTTCCCGCAGCTGGCGATCGGCCAGTACAAGGTGATCACCTCGCAGTACAAGGCCGAGTACGACCAGATCGCCTCGGCAGCGATCCCCGCGGAAACCAAGTCCGGCACCAACGAATTCCACGGCGAGGCGTTCGATACCTTCACCAGCTCCCGCCTGCGTGCCTCGACGCCGGCCGAAGAAGACTCCCACAACAAGGCGCGCGGCGTCAGCCGCGAATACGGTGGCGCGATCGGCGGTCCGATCATCAAGGACAAGCTGCACTTCTTCCTCACCTATGAAGGCAAGGAGTTCCAGACCCCGACCACCACCACCGGCGCGACCGGCACCTATAACAATGTGCCGTACAACAACTACCTGCCGTCCGACGCGCGTTCGCAGCTGGGCCCGAGCGCGCTGCCGTTCAAGGAAAACCTGTATTTCGGCAAGCTGGACTACGAACCGACGGATCGCGACCGCTTCGAGCTGAGCTCCAAGATCCGCAAGGAGAGCCAGATCTTCGGTGCCAGCGCCACGGTGGCACCGTCGGCCAACTACAACTACCGCAACGACGACAAGCGCATCGACGCCCGCTGGCAGCACAGTGCCGACAGCTGGTTCAACGAGTTGATGTGGAACTACGAGAGCACGCTGGACTCGCCCTCGGCGATTACCGACGCGCCGGCCACCACCTATGTGTGGAACCTGGGTTCCCAGCAGCAGATCCTGCAGATCAACGGCCAGGATCCGCGCCAGTACTTCGAAGCCCGCCAGAAGGGCAACGCAATCCAGGACAACCTGACCTTCAACGACCTGGAGTGGCACGGCGACCACGTGGTCAAGATGGGCGTGAAGTACAAGGAAGTGAAGCTGATCGACCGCGACAGCTCCACCGCCGCCAACTACTTCTACAACGTCGGCCCGGGCGGCGCCGAATCGACGCCGTACCAGGTGGTGTTCGGCAAGGTGAACTCCGGCCTGCCGCTGACCGCCGTGTCGAAGAACAAGCAGTTCGGCACCTACATCCAGGATGACTGGGCGGTCAACGACAAGCTGACCCTGAACCTCGGCGTGCGCTGGGATTACGAGAAGGCGCCGCAGTTCCTCAACTACCAGACGCTGCAGCCGATCGTCGACGCGATCAACGCGCCGACCTACGTGTTCAACGGCCAGACCATCAACCAGTCCTACGCGCAGAGCCTGGCGCTGGGCGGCGTCAACATCAACGACTACATCAGCAACGGCCACAACCGCAAGGCGCAGAAGGGCGAGATCCAGCCGCGCCTGGGCTTCTCCTACGACCTCAACGGCGACGAGGACCACGTGATCTTCGGCGGCGCCGGCCGCGCCTACGACCGCAACCTGTTCGACGTGATCTCGCTGGAGAACAGCAAGAACGCGCTGTCCGAACCGTCGATCTACTTCGAGAACCCGTCCGCGATCAATGGCTGCGGCCCGGGCCAGGCCGACAACCAGTCCTGCTTCGCCTGGGACCCGAAGTACCTCAACGCCGCCAACCTGCAGGGCCTCGGCTCCGGCGTGGGCGAGGTCGACATGATCAACAACAACATCAAGTCGCCCTACTCCGACCAGTTCAGCCTCGGCATGCGCAACAAGCTGGGCGACTGGAACACCAGCGTCACGCTTGCCCGCATCCTGCAGTACAACGGCATCGTCGGCACGCTGGGCAACCGCTACCCGAACGGCGCGTTCTACAACTACGGCACCTTCACCAACCAGTGGGGCGGCGCCGGCGTGCCGGGCATCGGCGGCCTGATCCTGTTCGACAACGGCAAGACCACCTACAACACGCAGGTGCTGATATCGGCGGAGAAGCCCTACACCCGCGAGAGCGGCTGGGGCATGACCATCGCCTACACGCACACCCACGCCACGCAGAACCGCCTGTACTCGGACGGCTACGCGTTCGACCTGCCGAGCATCAAGGACTACCCGTTCCAGCTCTCCAGCGCGGCGCCGAAGCACCGCCTGGTGGTGACCGGCTCGGTCGACGCCCCGTGGGGCATCACGGTGGCCGGCAAGCTGGTGCTGGAGACGCCAACACCGGTTAGTGCCATCTCGTGCTGCTATCTCTACCCGAACTCGGTCGGCGTGCAGCACGAGACCTCGGCGGCCTGGCCGGTGGTCGGCGTCCCGCGGGGTTCGAAGTTCCTGATCGGCGGGCCGATCTTCGGCTACCGCGACGTGGACCTGCAGGCCTCGAAGAACTTCGACCTGGGTCACGGCCTCGTGCTGCAGCTGCGCGTCGACGCGTTGAACGTGTTCAACTTCAAGAATTACGCGGACACGATCGATTATTACAACGGCTCGTACCAGCCGCAGTACAACAAGGTGGGCAACATCATGGGCGTGCCGCGGACCTACAAGATCACGGCTGACGTGAAGTTCTGATCCACCCGCTCCATCGTGTCTCCCCGACAAGGCCCGCTGCGGCGGGCCTTGTCACCTTTTTTCCGGGACACCGCCTCTACCCGGGGCGGCCGCGCCCGCGTTCCGGGCGGCTTACCATGTGCTGGTTTCTCCCGCCGCCCCGCAGCGAGCCAGCGACATGAACAAACCCCTCAAGCGCATTCTGATCGTCGGCGGCGGCACTGCCGGCTGGATGGCCGCGGCCGCGTTCGCCAAGGTGCTGGGTCGCAGCTACGACGTTCACCTGGTCGAGTCCGAGGAGATCGGCACTGTCGGCGTCGGTGAGGCCACCGTCCCGCACCTGAGCTTCTTCAACCACCTGCTGCAGATCGACGAGGCCGAATTCATCCGGCAGACGCAGGGTACCTTCAAGCTCGGCATCCAGTTCAACGACTGGGGCAAGCCGGGCGATTCGTACATCCACGGCTTCGGCGCGATCGGCCACGACGTGGGCATGCAACCGTTCCACCAGTACTGGCTGAAGGCCCACCGGCTCGGCCTGGCCGGCGACATCGGCCACTATTCGATCAACACGCTGGCCGCCCCGCGCGGCCGCTTCATGACCGCCCCGAGCGACGCCCCGGCCAACTCGCCGCTGGCGAGCATCGCCTACGCCTACCATTTCGACGCCGGCCTGTACGCGCGCTACCTGCGCGGCTACGCCGAACAGCGCGGGGTCCGTCGCACCGAAGGCAAGATCG
>JABLTH010057407.1_pt1 | contig 45072 bp, 37 predicted proteins | sample 7875711 | NCBI WGS metagenome assembly JABLTH01 (sample SAMN14941262, study PRJNA633318) | bioreactor metagenome | isolation source: bioreactor | place: China | collected 2019-03-05 | reverse complement strand
GGCGGGCCGCCGCGCAGCCATGCCGGGGTGGCTTTCCGCGCGCGCACGATCCGTGACGGCAATGGCGAACCGGGTTCGACGGGAGAGCCATCTTTCGCCGGCCTTTCGTCGAATCGAACGGGCAGCAACGCCGAGTGCGATGTCTGCCATCGAAGCGGGCGCGACGAACGACGCGAAGCCATTGCCCCGCATGCTCGTCGGGACGTGCATGACGCAACCCGGTCTGTCGCGCGTAGCGGAGGTTCAGACAATGTCGTTTCACGAGGGCGGCGAATGCGGCGTGGCGGGTTACGAACGCGCCCTGCGCGCCAGCTTGACGAGGTCGACGACCGTCGCGACCAGCCCGGCCAGCAGTACGGCGGCGAGCACCAGGTAGCTCGGCGTCTCCCGGATCACGACGGCGATCGGGTGGTCGGTCGCAGGAGACGAAACGACGAGGATCAGCCCGTAGACGACGAACCAGCCGGTCGCGACCGTCAGCACGACAGCAACCATCAGGAGCCCGACGATCCGCGCAGCACGCAGCCGCGATCCGTGACGCGTGCTCACTGGCTGCTGCGCAGCCGGTAGCCGACGCCGCGCATCACTTCCGGCATCCCGGACGCGCCCGCGCATTCGAGCTTCTTGCGCAACCGGCTGATATGGCTGTCGACAGTGCGTTCCAGCGCATCGACGTCGGCGAGGCACGCGTCGATCAGTTCGCTGCGCGTGAACACGCGGTTCGGCGAGCCGGCGAGGTGGGCGAGCAGCCGGAATTCGGTCAGCGTCAGCGCGATGCTGGTTTCCCCGCTGTCCGTGCGGACCGTGGTCAGATAGCTCTGCGTATCGATTTCGAGGTTGCCGACCTTGATGAAGCGTCCCGCGGCGGCGGTTTCCAGACGGCGCAGGATCGCCCGGATGCGCGCGACCACCTCGGCCGGATTGAACGGCTTCGTGATGTAGTCGTCCGCGCCGAAGCGCAGCCCCTGCAAGCGATCGATTTCGCGGTCGAGCGCCGTGATGATGACGATCGGCGTGTTGCCGCGGCGACGCAGTTCGACCAGGACTTCCCAGCCGTCCTTGTTCGGCGTCCTGACGTCGAGCAGGATCAGGTCGGGTTTCAGCACGCGCTGCACGTCGAGCACGGCCTGGCCGTGACCGACGCGATAGGTGCGAAAGCCGTCGTGAGCCAGGTAGGCGTCGAGTATGTCGGCGATCTCCGGATCGTCTTCGGCAATGAGTATCAGAGGGTTCATCGGTATCACTGAAAGTGAACGTGACCGGCAGGCGGGCCGGCGGCGCGGCACGTGCGCCGCCGGACTTCATCGTGCGTGCGGTCGTCGCGAACGGATCGGCGACGACGCGTTGCTCAGTTGTTCGCCACGTTGTGAGCGGGAGGCACATCGGTGTCGACCAGGCCGCCACCGAGCGCCTTGTAGAGCGCGACCGCGTTGCCCAGTTCGGCGTTGCGCAGATCCAGCAGCGCCTGACGCGCGGCGTACAACTGGCGCTGCGAGTCGAGCAGTTCCAGCCGATCCTCGATGCCGGCGCGATAGCGCAGGTTCACGAGATCGGTACGGCGCTCGGCGCTCTTGACGACGCGGTTTTGCGCATCGATCTGGCGGGTGAACGTCTCGCGCCCGGCGAGGCCGTCGGCCACTTCGCGGAACGCGGTCTGGATCGCGCGTTCGTATTCGACGACCGCGCTGGACTTGCGCACTTCCGCGAGATTCAGTTCGGAACGCAGCCGGCCGCCCTGGAAGATCGGCAACGTGACCTGCGGCGCGAAGCTCCACACGTTCTGGCCGCCGGCGAACAGGCTGCCCAGCCCCGGGCTCAGGAAACCGATCGACGACGTCAGCGACAGCCGCGGGAAGAAAGCCGCGCGCGCCGCGCCGATGTCGGCGTTGGCGGCGACGAGGTTCTGCTCGGCCTGCTGGATGTCCGGCCGGCGGTACAGCAATTCCGACGGCAGGCCGGCCGGCAGTTGCGTCATCACCGGCTGACGTTCCAGCGACAGCGGGTCGGGCAGGTCTTTCGGCAGGTCGGTGCCGACCAAGAGCCGCAGCGCGTTGCCTGCCTGCTCGACGGCGCGCGAGCGCGCTTCGAGATCGGCGCCGGCGCTCGCGACCTGGCCTTCGGCCTGCGCGATGTCGACACCGCTCGCCTGATCCGCGAGCTTGAGCCGGCGTGCAAGGTCGAGCGACTGGCGCCAGTCGTTCAGCGTGCGTTCGGACAACGCGCGCTGTTCCTGCGCGAGACGCTCGGCGAAATACGCGTTGGCCACGGAGCCGACGAGCGCGATCTGCACCGCGCGGCGGCCGCGATCGGTCGCGAGGTAGCGCGCGAACGCCGCATCGGACAGCGACTTCACGCGGCCGAACAGGTCGATCTCGAACGCGCTGACGCCGACGTTCACGCCGTACTGGTTCTGCGTGTTCTCGAGCAGCGGCGGGTTCGATTGCGAGTCGGCCGCCGTGCGCTGGCGCGTGAAGCTCGCACCGGCGCTGATCGACGGCAGGCGCGCGGAACGCTGGATGCCGTACTGCGCTTCGGCGGCCTGCACGTTCAGCGCGGCCAGGCGCAGGTCGCGGTTGTTGTCGAGCGCGAGCTCGATCAGGCTCTGCAGGCGGCGGTCGCCGAACATCGTGCGCCAGCCGAGATCGGCCGCGTTCGCGTGCTGGTCGGCCGCGGCAGCGGTCGTGTAGGCGGTCGGCACCGGCATCGCGGGCTTGACCAGCTTCGGAGCCATCGAGCATGCCGACAGCGCGAGGGCGGCGGAAACGGCCGCGGTAAGAATGAGCGATCGCATGGCATCAACCTTCATGTTCGTGGGTCACGGTGGCGGGCTTCTTGCCGGACGCGCGCCATGCCGAGATGCGTTCCTGGATGCTCATCACGAACACGTAGAAAACCGGAACGAAGAAAATGGCCAGCACGGTGGCGGTGATCATGCCGCCCAGCACGCCGGTACCGATCGCGTGCTGCGTCTCGGAGCTGGCGCCGGAGGCGATGACGAGCGGCACCACGCCGAGCCCGAACGCGAGCGACGTCATCAGGATCGGACGCAGGCGCAGCTTCGATGCCTGCACGGCCGCTTCGATGAGCCCCTTGCCTTCCTCGCGCAACTGCTTCGCGAACTCCACGATCAGGATCGCGTTCTTCGCCGACAGGCCGATCACGGTAATCATCCCGACCTTGAAGAACACGTCGTTCGGCAGCCCGCGGAGCATCACCGCGCCGAGTGCGCCGATCAGGCCGAGCGGCACCACCAGCATCACCGACAACGGAATCGCCCAGCTCTCGTAGAGCGCCGCGAGCACCAGGAACACGACGACCATCGACAGCGCCATCAGCATCGGTGCCTGCGATGCCGATTCACGCTCCTGCAGCGACTGGCCGGTCCAGGCCACCGTGAAGCCAGGCGGCAACTGGGTTGCCAGGCGCTCCATCTCGGCCATCGCCGCGCCGCTGGAGTAGCCGGGTGCCGGACTGCCGGAGATACGCGCGGCCGGATAACCCTGGAAGCGCACCATCTGGAGCGGGGCTTCCGACCAGACCGGATGCACCACTTCGGACAGCGGTACCATGCCGCCGGTCGCGTTGCGCACGTAGAGTTTCATCACGTTATCGATCTGCATGCGTGCCGGGGCATCCGCCTGGATGATCACCTGCTGCATGCGGCCTGCGTTCGGGAAGTCGTTCACGTAGGTCGAGCCCATCGCGGCCGACAGCGTGTCGCTGATGGTCGTGAACGACACGCCGAGCGCTTCGGCCTTCTCGCGGTCGATGTCCAGCCGCACGCTCGTGCCGGCCGGCAGGCTGTCCGGATAGACGCCGGTCACCACCTTGCTTTGCGCAGCCAGTTCGAGCAGCCTGGTTTCAGCCGCCTTGAGCGCCGCGAAGCCCTGGTTGGCGCGATCCTGCAGGCGCATCGTGAAGCCCGAGCTCGTGCCCAGCCCGTCGATCGCCGGCGGCAACAGGCTCATGACCGTACCTTCGGTCACGCCGCCCGTCGCGGCCTGCGCGCGCATCGCTTCTTCAATCGTGGACGAACCTTCGCGCTTGTCCCAGTCCTTGAGCACCGCGTAATTCAGTGCCGCGTTCGAGCCGAGGCCGGAGAAGCCGTAACCGATGATGGAGATGCTCGACTGGATCGCCGGACGCGACGCGAGATGCTTCTCGAGGGTCTTGACCACGTCGCCCGTGCGCTCGACGGTCGAATCCGCCGGGAGCAGGAAGCCGGTCATGAAGTAGCCCTGGTCTTCCTCGGGCAGGAACGACGACGGCAGCACGCGGAAGCCGAACACCAGCGCGACAGCGATCGCGACGAACAGCAGCATCACGCGGCCCGTACGGCCGACCAGGCGGCCGACGCGCGTTTCGTACCAGTCCGTGAGGCGGTCGAAGCGACGGTTGAACCAGCCGAAGAAGCCGCGCTTCTGGTGATGGCTGTGGTCGACCGGCTTGAGCATCGTCGCGCACAGGGCCGGCGTCAGCGTGAGCGCAAGCAGGGCCGAGAACATGATCGACACGGCCATCGACAGCGTGAACTGCTGATAGATCACGCCAACCGAGCCGCTCGACATCGCCATCGGGAGGAACACGGCCGTCAGCACCAGCGTGATGCCGATGATGGCGCCGGTGATTTCCTTCATGGCCTTGATCGTCGCGTCCTTCGGCGACAGGCCTTCTTCCATCATCAGGCGTTCGACGTTCTCCACGACGACGATCGCATCGTCGACGATGATGCCGATCGCGAGCACCATGCCGAACATTGTCAGCACGTTGATCGAGAAGCCTGTCATCAGCATGACCGTGAACGTGCCGAGCATCGCCACCGGCGCGACGATCGCCGGGATCAACGTGTAGCGCACGTTCTGCAGGAACAGGTACATCACCAGGAACACGAGCACCATCGCTTCGAGCAGCGTGTGAATCACCTTCTCGATCGAGATCTTCACGAACGGTGCGGTATCGAACGGGATCGAGTAGGTCATGCCGGAAGGCATGGTCTTGGCGATCATGTCGAGTTGCTCGCGCACGGCCTCCGCGGTCTTCACCGCGTTGGCGCCCGGCGCCAGCTGCACGCCGGCGAAGGTGGCGGGTTTGCCGTTCTCGCTGTTGACGAAGGTGAACGCCTGAGGGCCGAGTTCGACCCGCGCGACGTCGCCGAGCACGACCTTCGAGCCGTTCGCATTCGCGCGCAGCACGATCTTCGCGAACTGCTCCGGCGACGTAAGCTGGCCTTGCGCGGTAAGCGGCACGGTCACGCGTTGGCCCGGCAGTGCGGGCGCCGCGCCGAGGCTGCCCGGGGCGATCTGCACGTTCTGCTGGCTGACGGCCGTCGTCAGGTCGTTCATCGACAGGCCGTAGGTGATCAGCTTCTGTGGATCGACCCAGATGCGCATCGCCTGTTCGGAGCCGAACAGTTGCACCTTGCCGACGCCTTCGACACGTCGCAAGTCCTCGACGACGTTGCGCGCCATGTAGTCGGCAAGCGCGTTTTCGTCGTAGCGGCCGCTTTCCGACTTCAGGCCGACAAACAACAGGAAGCCCGATGAGGCCGACTGCACGATCACGCCGTTTTGCCGCACGACGGGGGGCAGGCGCGGTTCGACCGACTTGAGCTTGTTCTGGACTTCGACCTGCGCCATCGCCGAATCGGTGCCGGGCTTGAAGGTCGCGGTGATGGTCGCCTGGCCGGAGGTATCTGCCGACGATTCGAAGTACAGCAGGTTACGCACGCCGGACAGCTCGCGCTCGATGAGGCTCAGCACGCTGTCGCTCATCGTTTGCGGCGTGGCGCCCGGGTAGGTGGCGGTAATGGTGACGGTCGGCGGCGCGACCGACGGATAGCGCGCAACCGGCAGTTCGGGGATGGCGATCAGGCCCAGCAGGATGATGAAGAGGGCGATCACCCACGCGAATACCGGGCGCCGGATGAAGAATTGGGACATGACTGGAGGCTCCCCGTGACTCAGTGCGCAGCAGCGGTCTTGACCGCTTCAGGCGACTTCCATGCGGTCGCCGTGACGGCCGCGCCGTCGCTCAGGCGCTCCATGCCTTCGACGACGACCTTCTGCCCCGCCTGCAGACCCGACTTGATGCGGTAGCTGCGCTGCGTCAGCTCGCCCACTTCGACGCCCTTCAGGTGCGCCTGATTCTTCGCGTCGATCACCCAGACCTGCGGTTTGCCGCCGGCGCGGACGATCGCCTGTTGCGGCACGGTCAGCGCGTCGGCGTAGTGCGCACGCGGGATGCGGGCGCGCACGTACATGCCCGGCAGCAGCTCGCGCTTCGGGTTGTCGACCAGCACGCGCAGCAGCACGTCGCCGGTGCCCGGATCGACGTTGACGCCCGAGAACAGCATGCGGCCCTTCACGTCGTAGCGCGAGTCGTCGTCGCGCAGCACGTCGACCGGCAGCCCGTTTGCCGTGGTGTCCGGCAGCCCGGCGAGCGCGCCGCGCAGCGATTCGAGCGACGCGGCCGGCTGGCGTACGTCCACATAGACCTGGTCGATCTGCTGGATGCGTGCCATCGGCTGGCTGTCGCTGCTCGCGACGAGCGCACCCTCGGTCACGAGGGCCTGGTCGATGCGGCCCGTGATCGGCGCTTCGACGGTTGCGAACTTGAGGTCGAGCTGGCGTCGTGCGAGCGTCGCGCGGGCCTGCGCGACGTCGGCGGCGGCCTGGTCGCGTTGCGACACCGAGTCGTCGTAGACCTGCCGGCTGATCGCGTCGGCTTCCACCAGCGGCTTGAGGCGGGTGGTCTGCACCTTGGCCCGTTCGAGCGCGGCTTGCGCACGTTGCAGGGCCGCCGCGGCCGTGTCCATGTCGGCCTTGAACGGTGCCGGGTTGATCTGGAACAGCGGCTCGCCCGCGCGCACTTCCGAGCCTTGCTCGAACAGCCGTCGCTGCACGATGCCGCTGACCTGCGGCCGGATCTCGGCGATCCGGTGGGCCGCGACGCGGCCCGGCAGGTCTTCGCTCACGTCGAGGGGCGCGGCCGCGAGCGTCATCGCTGCAACCGGGATGGCCGGCGCGGCGGCCTGCTGTTCGGAGGGCCCGCAGCCCGCCAGCATCGCTGCTACCAGCGCGCACACGGCGCCGTAGCAGGCTCGTTTCTGATTCTTCATGTGGACTCCATGGGACGCAGGCACCCGATGGCCCGCATTTTCGGTTCGCAGTGTGCGTATGCCCGATGGAGTTTTTTGTGCGGAAAGATGGAGGTTTGATGGAGGAGGCGAAAGAATCGCGTAACGGCGATGCGGCGGCGGTGGCGGGCTCGGAGGGGCGGGCTTTCGGGGAACCCGGCGGTGTGCGGAAGCGGGATGGGCGGCGCGGGAAATCCTCAATCCTCCGATGAAATGGCGGCGGCCGCGCATGCCGTCGGCGGCGCCGGCCGTGCGTTTCGCGCGCCGTTATTGCGAGGATCGCTTCGGCGCGTGCGGCGGGCGCATCGCCCGACGCATGCGCATTGCCCGTTCAGCGGTGGCGGGCGTGAGCGCGAGGGCGCGGGGCGGCAGGCCGGCGCACGGGGCGTGTCGCCGGCTCGCCGGGAGATTCAGCGCGGATCGGCATCGACGGAGCGTTGCGTCGCGGACGTCACGTCCTTCCGGTTCGGCGTCGCGATGCGCGGCGATGCGGGGCCGTCGGGCCAGTGCAGTTCGAACGCCGTGCCGCCGTGTGCCGTCGGGCGACACGATGCCTCTCCGTCGTGCGCCTGCGCAATGGCCGCGACCACGGCCAGCCCGAGGCCGCTGCCGCCCTTCTGGCTGGACTGCGCGTCGTCCACGCGCCGGAAGGCATCGAAAATCCGGGCCGCGGCATCGGCCGGGATGCCCGGCCCCTCGTCTTCGACCAGCAGGCGACACGCGCCGCTTTCGACGCGCGTGTGGATGCGTATCGCACCGGGTACCGCATAGCGCCGCGCGTTCTCCAGCAGCGCAAGCAGCGCCTGGCGCATCCGGAACGGGTCGCAGCGCATGGGCCGCGTATCGAGATCGAGCACCATGTGTTGGCCGGCCGCGGCCAGTGCATCCTCGAACATCTCGACGACTGCGTGGATGTGCGTCGCGAGATCGGTCTCCTGGATGCTGACGCTCAGATGCCCGCTTTCGGCGAGGCTGATCACGCGGAGATCCTCGATCAGGCGCGTCAGTCTTTCCGCCTGGGTCAACAGGCTCCGGAACAGCGCCTCGCCCGGCTGGAAGACGCCTTCCGCCAGCCCCTGCAACCGCCCGCGCAGGACCGTGACCGGCGTGCGCAGTTCGTGCGCGATCGCGGCATTCCAGAATGCCTGTTCGTCCGTCATGCGCTGCAGCTGGGCCGCGAGTGCATTGAAGTCGTCCGCGATCAGCGCGGCTTCGCGCATCGATCGATCGCCGGCGACCGCGCGCGCGGTCAGGTCGCCCTTGGCGACGCGGCGAATGCTGTCGGCGACGGAGTTGAGCGGCACCAGAATCCGGTGCGCGAGTCGAGCCGACACGACGATCGCGAGCGCCAGGCCGGTCACGATGGTGATGCCCAGCCAGATCCACTCGGGGTTCGACGGAAACCAGCCGGCCTGGTGGCAGATCTCGCTCCAGTGCCGGAGCATCACGTAGTAAAACGCGTAGATCATCAGCACGACGATCAACGTGATGCCGAGCGCCAGCTCCGTCATCGATACCGCAATCTTGCGGCCCAGCCCTCCGAGCTTCATTTCGTGCTCCCAAGCGTGGTGTTGCGTCGATTCACGACGGGAAGGTTGCGCGGTCGGATTGCGTTGGCGTCGGGGGAGAGGCATGGCAGGGGCAAGCGAGCGGTGTGCCGGCTGGGGGCTGCCGCTGTGGCGCGGAGGGCGGAAGCGCGCGTCGCGCGGGACGGTATGGATTCTTCGGTCATGGTGTCCGCTCGGGCTGTTGCTATTCACGCCATCGAATCGCAATGTTACCGCACGAAATCTGCCATCGGATGACACGATGGTTCGGCATGCATTGGAATGCGGGCGCTGCTGGCGTTGCCGTGCGGTGCGGGTCGGCAGGCGTGCGGCGCCGTTGGTTGGCGCCTGATGACCGCCCGATGCTTCCCCGCGATCCAGGTGATTTCGAGGCAGGGGAATACCCTGCTTTTTTTCGTGCTCAATTGTTATGTATTATGACCTACATTGGTCAACGTTTTCTACATTCGGAATACCCTGTCCCGCTCGATCCGGCGGGGTTCGACGAAAGGATCGAGGAAGCATGGGATGCCGCCGACGGTTCGAACGGAAAGCATGAGCGCACCGATGGGCGTGCGTCGTCGCGTCGGGCGAGCGTTCATCCGGAGAACCAACGAAGCATCGAACCGAATCGGTACAGGAAGTTTCATGATGGATTTCAGATCTCCCGACATCGCGTTGTCCGTTGCCTTGCTCGCGTGGGTGACAGGCACTTACGGCATGAAGTTCGTCCGGATGCGCAACCCGTTGCTCGGGGCCGCCTGGTGGGTCGTTGCGGCTTCCGCCGTCAACGCGCTGATTTTCATGGCGACGGGCTGGTCAGGCTCGTCCGGTGTGGCGCACTTCCTGGACATGTTCACGAGAGGGTTCGGCATCCCGGTGATCGCGGCTGCCGGCATGATGGCCGTCACGCACGAATACAGGCCGATGGCCCAGCAGGTCGTGATGTTGCTCGGGATGGCCGTGGTGGGAACGATGGCGCTGATGACGCTCGAGTTCGTCGATGTCGTCCTGCCGTATTTCCATGTGGCGATGTGGGTGTTGCTGGCGCTCTATCTGGTTTATTTCGTCGCGCGGCTGTTGCGCGCCGGGGAAGCGTTGCATGCGATGACGACGACGCTGGCACTCGTGCTGTCGCTGGTCGTCGCGTACGTCGACGACCTGTACGGGCTGCCCGGCGACGCGCACGGTGCCGTATCCGGGTTTCCCGTGCTGGCGCTGCTGACGTGGTCGTATTTCGCGGTCGCGATCTATTACGCGTACTGCGCGCTCGAGCGGAGGCGTCATGTCGAAACGGCCGGGGCCGCCGGCATGATCCGGTGGCGTGAATTTACCTCGTTCGAATAGGAATCCTGAGATGAATGAGGGTCTTGAAGCGCATGAAACTCACGGCGCGGATCAGGCCGGACAGCCGGTGAAGCCGACGCCGCGGCGTGGCAGGAAGCGCGACGGCGAGTCGCGGGAGCGCCTGCTGCTGGCGGCACGCACGATCTTCGCCGAAAGGGGATATGCGGCGGCGAGCATCGAACGCATTGCCGTTGCGGCGGGCTATACGCGCGGCGCGTTCTATTCGAATTTCGGCGACAAGACGGCCGTGCTGCTCGAGTTGCTGAGGCGCGATCACGAAGGCGTCGAACGTGAACTGATGCGTGTCGTCGAGGCCGGCAACGACCGCGAGGGGATGGAGCGCGCGATGCACGCGTACTTCAGGCAACGCTATCGGCAGCCGGACGCCTGCGTCATGTGGATGGAAGCGGCGCTCCTGTCCGTGCACGACCCGTCGTTCCGCGTTCAATTCGCTGCATTCCTGACCGAGCAGCGAGGCCGGAGCCTGGCGTGCGCCGGTGTGCGGTTGCCGTTGCCGATCGAGTTGCTGACGCTCGGCCTGACGGGGCTGGGCGACGACGTGTTGCCCGACGGCGCGAGCGGACGGTGGCACCTGACCGACGCATGGGTCGACGCGGCGGTGGCGCAGGTGTTCGCGAGCAGCCCGTGCGACGAGACGATGGAATGACCGCGCGCTCGCCGCGTACCGGTGCAAGGACAAACTGACGAGGACGGAAGGAACATAAAAATGAATCGCAAATCCAGGCCGGATGCCCAGATCCGGCGCAACCTGCTCCGCCTCGCAGCGGTGAGCGCGGGGTCGCTTGCGGCCGGCGGAGTGTCGCTCGCGCAAGCGGCCGGCGCAGTCGCCGGGAACGACGGCGTGCTCGACGTCGCGATCATCGGCGCAGGGCTCGCGGGGCTGACCGCCGCGCGCGACCTGAAGCGTGCCGGATGTGAATCGTTCGTCGTGCTCGAGGCGCGCGATCGCGTCGGCGGCCGAACCTACAACCACGACCTCGGCGGCGGGAGAATTTCCGAGGCGGGCGGGCAGTGGTTTGGCCCCGGCCAGACGGCGATCGTCGATCTCGCGCGCGAGCTGAACGTCTCCACGTTCGACACGTACTACGCCGGCAAGACGGTGTACCTGGCGGACGGTGCGCGGGTGGCCCAGGACCCGCGGGGCACGGTGGGCGGCAACGGCACGATCGCGGCCCGGCTCAACGCGATGGCGAAGAACGTGCCTTCGGCGGCACCGTGGAAAGCGCCGAATGCGGCGGCGCTCGACAAGCTGTCGCTGGGCGCGTGGCTCGCGCAGCAAGGCCTGACCAACGAGGAGAAATTCTCGTTCAGCCTGGCGGCCCGTTTGTCGCTCGGCACGGCACCGGCGCAGCTCGGCTTGCTGCACTACCTGGCGACGATCAACAGCGCGAACAGCGATTACGACCAGCTCGAATCGATCAAGGGGGGCGCGCAGGAATCGCGTTTCGTCGGCGGTTCGCAGGTGCTGAGCATCAGGATGGCGAACGAACTGGGCGAACGGGTGAAGCTGTCCTGCCCGGTGCGCAGGATTTCCGGATGGAATCGCGAGATCGTCGAGCTCCATACCGACCAGGGCGTCGTACGTGCGCGCCGCGTGATCGTCGCGTTGAATCCGGCGCTGTGCAACCAGGTCGTGTTCGACCCGCCACTGCCGGACGGCCGCGCGCAGTTGCAGCGCCTGTGGCCCGCGTACGCGCCGATGCGCAAGACGGTTCACGTCTACGACCGGCCCTTCTGGCGGGACGACGGGTGCAACGGGCAGGTCATCCCGGTCAGCGGCCCGCTGTTGTGGGCCTATGACAACTCGCCGCCGGACGCGTCGATCGGCGTCATCAACGGCTTCATCGCACCGGGCGCGCTCGCGAGCGACGCGAAGGTGGCGGAACGGACGCTTTCCGCGATCTATGCGCAGGCGCTCGGCGACAAGGCGCTGCGCCCGACGCAGTTCCACGATTACGACTGGGGCAAGGTGGACCCATGGTCGCTGACCTGCATTCATCCGATTCCGCCCGGCTTCTGGACGAAGTGGGGCGAGTACCTGCACCCGCCGGCAGGGCGGCTGATCTGGTCGGGAACGGAGACGGCCGACATCTGGGCCGGTGCAATGGATGGCGCGGTGCGTTCGGGGCATCGCGCCGCACTGCAGGTTCTGGGTGCGCTCGCGCATCGGACGACGGAGGCTTGAGTGAAGCGAGCATGGATCATCGGTGTTGTCGTGGTCGCTGCCGTGTCGGCGGCCGGTGTGCTGTTCGGGCCGGATCTGTACGGCTATTACCGCTTCGGGAAAGCGCTGGACGGCGAGGCCGACTCGCTCAAGGCCGATGCCGGCCCATGGCCGCAACCGCAGGAGACGTGTTTTATCTGTCACGGCCCGCGCGGGCAATCGGGTAACGGCGGATACCCGGCGCTGTCCGGCCAGCCGGCGGCCTATATCGAGGCCCAGTTGCGCGCGTTCGCCAGCGACCGCCGGCCGGACCCGTACATGGGGCCGCTTGCGCGGGGCATGGACGAGAAGCAGATGAAGCTGCTGGCCGACTATTTCGCGCGCCAGGCGCCGGTCCAGAACGAGAAGATCCGCGTCGACGCGGCGCTCGCCGCGCGCGGCATGTCGGTGGTGCAGACGCGGAGCTGCGTCGCGTGCCATGGCGCGGGCCTGACGGGCAACGCGCGCACGCCCCGCCTCGCGGGGCAGGGCGAGGCGTATCTCGCGGGCCAGCTCGTCGCGTTCCGGGCGGGCAAGCGGCACGACGAGACGGGCGCGATGAACGGGGTGGCCGCCGCCTTGTCGGACGAAGACATCCGGGCCGTCGCGCATTACCTGGCGGGTATCGCACCGACGCATGCCGCGGCCGCGGCCGCATCGACGGATCATGCGCCGCGCCTCGCGAATCACGGCGAGGCGGATCTGGTGAAGCAGATCACGGCCATCAAGACCGGGTATCGGAACGATCGGAACGATCGGGCCGATCCTGCCGATTCGGCCGGTGCGATGCATGCCGCTGTCGCCAGGTTGTCCGGCGACGACATCCGCGCCGTCGCGTACTACCTCGCCAACGTGTCTGCCGCGCGCGGCGGCGGTGGCGTCAGCGTCAGGTAGCGCGGGCAGCAGAGCGGCTGCCCGTCGCGATGGCGCGGGCGTACGTCGGCGCCCGAGCGGAGCGCGCAGGCTCGTGGCGGCCCCGGCGGCCGCCATACGGTGAACGCCGCGCACGCGGCACAGGCGCCGCGACGAACGGTGACAGCGGCTGCCGCCCGCCGCCCGGCGGCGCCCCGGATGGAAATTGGTGTCGGCATCGGGTATAGTCGTTCGCGACCGGCGAAACGCCGGTCCTATCACATCAGGAGGGCGGAAACGCCCGGATCATGACGGAAGCGATGACAGTGCCTATTGAGCAACCGACCCGGAAACGGCGCACGTCGAGTGCCGGACCCACCGGCGCGCAGCCTGAAGGCCTTCGGGCCCAGGGCGTTCGTACGCGCAAACTCATCGTGCGCGTGGCGAGGAAACTTCTGCTCGAGGGCGGTGCGCTGGAGTTTTCCCAGCGTGCGGTCGCGCAGCGCGCCGGCATCAGCGTCAGCAACCTCCAGTACTACTTCCCAACGCGGCTTGCCGTGCTGCGGGCAGTCATGGAGCCCGAGATCGAGGCGTACCTGAGCGCCCTGAAGCGCGCGCTCGAAAGCGGCGCGCCGCCGCGTGAGACGCTCGAGGCATTGCTCGGCATGGCGCTCGAGAATGCGAAGGACGTCAAGGGCACGGCCCTGTGGGCCCACTTCGTTTCGTTTGCGTCGATCGATCCCGAATGCGCGCGGCTGATCGACGAATGGTATGCGTCCTTGACGCAAGCCATTGCCGCGCTCGTCCGTGCGGTGAATCCGGGCCTCAAGGCGGCCGACGGCGAGCACGTCGCGATGCTGCTCGTCGCGATGGCCGACGGGCTGGCGCTCCAGTACACGATGGGGCGGCAGACGGAGGGGCTCGATGCGAGGTTCCTGGCGTCGGCGTACTCCCTGGTGGAGAGCAAGGCACCCGGCGGCAAGAGCCGGTAGCGGTCGCGGCCCGGCCAGGTGACACAGGAAGACAGGGCATGCCCCTGTCTTTTTTCTTTTTGCCCCGCGCGTGATGCCGCGTGGCGGGCGCCACATCCGGCAAGGGCGACGTGCAGGGCGAACATTCGGCTTGCCGGACGTGTGTTGCCGAGCGTTCCGCGGAATGTCGCGAGCTGACGCGATTCCGCCACGAGCTGCCCCCTCGTATCCCGCAATCCACCATCGTTGACCAGCCTGCCATTGCGGACGTCCCTCGTCCGGAAGCGTGCGCGTATCGGCCCGGGGCCGCGGGCGGCCTTGAGGTGTACCGCATAGTCGATCGTCGGCACCGGTCCCCACTCGGCGCGATCGATGACGTTGTAGCTCGGCGGCGGGAACGCATCGGCGAAGAGGGGCAGCGACGCGAGCGTCGGAGATGCTTCGTCATCCAGATCAATCCGTCCATCGACGGTCGCGGTCTGTTCCGGCCTGCTGTTCCGCAATACCCCGGGTGCGAGGCGCAGGTCGAACCGCGAGGTGTACGAGCGCATTGGATCGGGGATCGCCAGCGTGTCGATGCTCACGCACGCGCGATAAGGCGTGGCCGGCAGCTGCGGTCCCGCGCAATGCGTCGCCGTGGCGGCGCTTGTCCGCGAAAAGTCGGTGAACGTCGCCACGTAGAACGCCTTGAGTTCGCTTTCCTGCCTCAGCGACAACGTCGCGCGCGACAGGCTTTTCGTCGATCCCAATTCGACGATGCGGGCCGTCGCGGGGCTGGAAACGGGATGGCCGAGAAAACTCGCGTTGCTCGACAACAGGTCGGGGTGCGCGCTTCGGCGGGCAAGCGTCTCGGCCGCCAGCCTCGTGAGATAGCCCCCGTTCGGATAGTCGAGGACGTTGAATCGCGACGAGATTTCGACGGGTATTTCCGCGCGGGCGCCCGGCATTCCTGTTCCCATGAAGCCATGCCCCGTCGACAACACGGGGAATCGGATTGAACGGCACGCGCACCACGGCGCGCGCAAGTCGCTACCGGGCACGGGTTGCCGTGAACCGGCGCGTGAACGCCGTACGGCGATGCCATCGCCGGCGGACCGAGGCGGTCTCTCGCGTGAATTCGTGACCGTGAGCATAGCGGGCACGTGCGTCACGCTGAAGTTTATTTTGTGAATCGGCCGGCATTCCCGCGATGAATGATCTGCTTCGCGGCAGCGTCGTCTGCAACCGCCAAAAAAATTCTCCAAGGCAGGGTAATCCCGTGTCTTTTCTTTATTTTGGTTGTATGTATCATGACCTACGTTTGTCACATATTCCTACAAATGGATTGCGTGATTCGCCGACTTGCCCTGCGCCATGAGCGAGGCAGGAGCAGCGGCCGCATTCCGATCGGTCTGGAACGACGTGCCGAACGGGCCGCCTATCGTTCGTCATCCTGATTGACGGCTCCCGAGCGACTTTCATTGCAGTAGCCAAGACAACATGCCAAAGAAGTCTTTCCCCAATGGAGCAGCCGATTTGCGTCGGAGGCAGTGGCTCAAGTACGCGGGCGCGTCAGCCGCCGCCGTGGGCACGCTCGCGATCGGCGCGCGGCAGGCGAGCGCCGGCGAAGGCGGCACGTCCGGCATGCCGGGCGACGTGCTCGACGTGGTCATCATCGGCGCGGGGCTGGCCGGACTGACGGCGGCGCGCGACTTGCGACAGGCCGGTTGCGAATCGTTCATGGTGCTCGAGGCGCGCGACCGCGTCGGCGGCCGGACACTCAACTACAACGTGGAAGGCGGATTTGTCACCGAGGTCGGCGGCCAATGGATCGGGCCGGGCCAGACCGCCGTCGCCGATCTCGCCCGCGAACTGGAGGTCGGCACGTTCCCGAGTTACTACGAAGGCAAGACGGTCATCCTCGGCGGCGAAGGCCGCGCGACGGTCGACCTGAAAGGCACGTTCGGCACCGACGAAGCCATATCGTCGAAGCTCGGCAAGATGTCGCGCGACGTGCCGTCGGGCGCGCCGTGGACGTCGCCCCGGGCCGGCGAGCTGGACAGGATGTCGGTGGGCGACTGGCTCGTGACGCAGGACATCAAGCCCGAGGACCGGGTGGGTTGGGAGGGCTCGTGCACGCTGAGCGGCGGCGCTCCGCCGGTCAGTATGGGGCTGCTGCACTTCCTGTCGATGATCAATTCGGCGTCCTGCGACTTCACGCAACTCGATTCCATCAAGCACAGCGCACAGGAAACGCGCTTCGTCGGCGGCTCCCAGATTCTTTGCACGAAGATGGCCGGGCAACTGGGCGACAAGGTGCGCCTGTCGACCCCGGTGCGACGGATTTCCGGTTGGGACCGCGACATCGTCACGTTGCATACCGATCGCGGAGAGGTGCGGGCGCGCAAGGTCATCATGGCCATCCACCCGGCCCTCTGCAACCAGGTGCAGTTCGAGCCGGCGTTGCCCGAGAAGCGGGCGTCGCTGCAGCGTGCGTGGCCCGCCCACTCGCCGGCACGCAAGACGGCGATGGTCTATCGCCGTCCGTTCTGGCGCGAGAAGGGGCTGAACGGCCATGTCTTCCTGGTCGGCGGGCCGATCATCTGGGCGTACGACAACTCCCCGCCCGGCGGCGAGATCGGGATCATCAATGCGTTCGTCCGGAACGCGCTGTTGCCGTCGGACCGGAAGGCCGCGCAACACATCCTCACGGACATCTATGCGCAGGCGTGGGGCGACGACGCGTTGTCGCCCGTGTCGTATCACGACCACGACTGGAGCCGCGCCGACCCGTGGACGATCACGTGCGTGTCCGCGATTCCCCCCGGTTTCTGGACTGCGCACGGCGAGGGACTGCATTGGCCGTGCGGCAACCTGATCTGGTCGGGGACCGAAACCGCGAACATCTGGGCAGGCTACATGGATGGCGCCGTGCGTTCGGGGCATCAGGGCGCTCTGCAGGCACTGAACGGCCTGCGCCGCGCATAGGAGAGCAATCATGAAAAAACGCATCTTGCTCGCCATTGCGGGGCTCGTCGCCGTATCGCTCGTCGTCTTCGGGCCGACGTTGCTGAATCTGTACCGCCTTCAACAGTTCGTGTCCGCGTCGGAAGAGGCGTACCGCGCCGACGGCGGACCATGGCCGCACCTGACCGACACGTGCCTCGGCTGTCACGGCGTCAAGGGTACGTCGGCCGACCAGGGTTATCCGAGCCTGGCGGGGCAACCGGCGTCCTACGTGGCGGCGCAGCTTCACGACTTCGCGAGCGGCAAGCGTGTCAACCCGAACATGGCGCCGCTGGCGATGAGCCTGAGCGAGACCGAAATCAAGTCGCTGTCCGAGTACTACGCGCGCCAGCCGGCCCGCAGCAACCGCTACTTCGAGGCCGATCCGCAACGGGCGGCGCAAGGCAGGCAACTGGTCGAAAAGGCGGCGTGTGCCGCGTGCCACGGCTCCCGCCTGATGGGCCAGGCGCAGTTCCCGCGGCTGGCGGGCCAGGGGCACGACTATCTGCTGAAGCAACTGGAGGCGTTTGCCGCCGGCACGCGAACAGAAGCGACCGGCACGATGCAGCGCGTCGCCGCCGCACTGTCGCCGAAAGACCGCGAGGCCGTCGCTCAGTACCTGGCGAGTTTGAATCCGGAGAAGGAATGATGAACCGTATGCAATCGGAATGGAGCATTTGATCATGGACAGCAGAACGCTCGCACTTTGCCTCGCCAGCGCATTGCTGGCCACCACGACGGCCACTTACGGCTGGAAGTTTCTCAAGCGGCGCAATTTTCTGCTCGGGATCGAGTGGCTCATCGTCACGGTCTCTTCGACCAATGCGCTGATCTACTTCGCGACTCACTTCGAGCTCTCGGGGCTCGTGTCGCATGTCCTGGATGCGTTTTCCCGCGGCTTCGGGATGCCGCTCGTCGCCGTCGCGGGCCTGATGGCCGTGACGCGCGGCTACAGGCCGTCGGGCCGCCAGGATGTCGCGCTGTTCGCGATCTCCATCGTCGGCACCGCCGTACTGGTGTCCGGCGCGATCGCGAAAGTGCAGCCGTATTTCTATGTCGCGGCATGGGCGTGGCTGACGATCTACCTCGCGGGTTTCGTGCGGAAACTGCTGGCGGCCGGCGAGCGGTTCCATGCGACGACGACGACCGTCGCGGCGGTGACATCGATGGCGATCGCGTGCATCTACGACTTCTATCCGATACCGGGAGACGAGCACAACGTCGTGCTCAATTTCTTCGTCCTCGCGCTGGTGACGTGGTCGTACTTGACGGTCGTCGTGTATTACGCCTATTGCGCGCTGGAGCGCGCAGGTCAGACGCATGACGCCAGCCGGTTTGGCTCGAACCGGAACGGGGATCGTCGCCTCGCGTAAGCGCGTGGCGACGCGCATCGGAGCATTCGCGTCGATCGACGACACGCGCCGGAGACGGCTGTTGTGCCGTCGTGCCGCTCAGCGCCGCATCGCTTCCGTTATTCCGTTACTTACCGCGGCCGGTCGTGCGCGTGAGCCACGGTGTCCCGGAGCGCGGCGAGTGCGGATCGGCCCTCGCGTATCCGCTGGCCTTCGTCGGACGATGTCGACATCGATCCGTCGACGGCCTGCATGTCACGTTGTCCGGCTTGTTCCGGATGGCGGGGTGTCGGGTCGTCGCTGACCGCGACACGTGAAGGCCGTCGAACAATCGTCGGAGGAAAGAGGGGCGCGTGCCCTCGGTGTGCCCTTTCGGCGCGCGGGCGGGCACGCGGCCGTGATCGGCTTCGCATGCCAGGCATCCCGTTTTGTCCACGTATCGAATCCGTACCGGGAATACCCTCTCTTTTTATTTTCTTCTATCTTTATCATCATTACCTAACATTGTTACTCTGTTCGATGTTAGGAACGGTACAGGGCACCCGCAAGCAGGGCGGGGCGAACCAACAGGAGGTGACCGATGGACGATGTCAAGCGCAAGGCTTTCGCGGAAGACGGCGCGATTCTGATCGAAGGTGTGTTGAACGAGGAACAACTGGCCCAGTGCCGGCTCGCGTTCGACTGGGGGATTGAAAACCCGGGGCCGATGGCGTCGAGTCTCCTCGACGGTACCGAATTCCGGTCGCACGTCGACAACGCGAATCCGTATGCGAAGGAACGGCTCGACGAACTGGTCGCCACGCTGCCGCTCGGTCGCCTGTTTGCCGACTTGTGGGGATCGGAGCACGTGTGGTTCTTCGCCGAGGAACTGTTCCTGAAGCGCGGCGGAAAGGGCGCACGCTCGTTGTGGCATCAGGACACCTCGTACCTGCCGTGGTCCGGGATGCACTTCGGCAACGCGTGGATCAGTTTCGAGGCCGTTCCCAAGCGCAACGCGCTCGAGATCGTCCGGGGTTCGCATCGCGGCGTGCGTCACGACGGCACCACGTTCCAGAACGCCGACGATCCCACCGAGCCGCTGCATGGCGGTGGCGTCTGGCCGCGGATGCCGGACATCGAAGCCGAGCGCCGCGCCGATCCGGGCAAGTACGACATCCTTTCGTGGGCCACGAAGCCGGGCGATGTCCTGCTGCTTCATCCCGGCGTGCTGCACGGCGGCGGCGTGGTCGATCCGGCGTTTCCCGATCGCCACACGCTCGTGCTGCGCTTCTTCGGCGACGACGCCACGTTCAGCCCGCTGCCGGACAACAGCGCATCCGGTTTCACGCCGGCCGGCGTGTTGTTCGTGGACGAGCTCGCGTCCTTGAAGGCGGGCGACCCGTTTCGCGCGCCGTGCTTCCGTCAACTCGTCTGAATCCGGAGGATTCCAGTCATGGCAACAACCAACAAGCGGCAACCGATCGTTCCACCCGGGTTCAAGGCGTGGTACGACACCTACCACTTTGCTCCCGCGACGCGTGTGGGCGACACGATCTGGGTTTCCGGCCAGGTCGGGATCGGCGCGGACATGCGGCCGGGCGACGGCGTGCAGGCGCAGGCGCGCATCGCGTTCGAATCGCTGAAGGCGATTCTGGTCGAGGCGGGCGCGAGCCTTGGCGACGTGGTGGAACTGACGACTTTTCATACGGATCTGCGCGCCGAGGTTGAAGCCTTCGCCGCCGTGAAGGACGAATACTTCCCGGATCGCTATCCGTCGTGGACGGCGGTCGGGGTGACGCAGCTCGCGTTGCCCGAGCTGTGTGTCGAAGTGCGCGCGGTGGCGGTGGCCGGATCCGGCGCCGCCTGACGCGGACGCCCGGCCGTTCGCGCGGCCGGTGCGGCGTCGACGCAAGAAGGTGTTCGACGCCGCGGAATTCGGCGGAAGAATACCGACAATATTTCGTATTACTTACAACGTAGAACGCATCGGCTCGGTGACGTCGAGCGTTTCACGGTCGCGGAGGTCGTGTGACGGCCTTCCGGGAAGCGGCGTGTCAGCCGCTCGAAACGGATTGAACGCCTGTCGCTCGTCAACCGCACAACCGGTGAATGAAAGCTGAGTCTCGGAAGGAGAACATGATGAAGAAGCACACGATCGGAACCGTGTCGGCAATCGCGGCTGCGTTGCTGGTGATGGCAGGCAGTGCCGTGGCTGACGACCTTACCTCCGCAGGCGCCGAACGCGGCGCGAGCAAGGACGGTTCCATTCCGGCCTTTGCCGGCAAGCAGGAGCCGCAGTCGGGCTGGGAATACGGCAAGACGCGAGGCGATTTCTGGAAACACCGGAACGAGAAGCCGCTTTATTCGATCGACGCCGCGAACGTCGACAAGTACGCGAGCAATCTGTCGCCCGGCCAGATCGCGTTGATCAAGCAGCGCAAGGGCTACCGGATGGATGTCTATCCGTCGCACCGCGAGTGCCAGCTGCCGGAATTTGCCGAGCAGAACACGAAGGCCAATCTCACGGCCGCGAAGCTTGCGTCGGATGGCGAGACGCTCGAAGCGGGCGTCTTGCCCGGCGTACTGTTTCCCCAGCCGAAAACCGGCGCCGAAGCGATCCTGAACTACGAGAACCGGTATCGGGGTGTCGGTATCGAGTGGCCGCTGGTCGTCACGTCCATCTCGCCGCGTCCGGGCGGCGGCGAATGGATCGACGGGATCGGGCCGCAGGTCTTCTTTTTCCCGTCGGGCAAATCGGGCAAGAGCGGGCCGAAGGATGTCGACCAGCTCAGCCTGGCCGCCTATTTCTCGGCCACTTCGCCGGCCGCGCTGGCCGGGCAGGCGTTCGTGCAGCGCCAGTATTTCAACAAGGACTCGGAAACCTACTACTACTTTCCGGGCCAGCGCCGCGTGAGACGCATGCCGGCCTATACGCATGACGCGCCGCTGATCGGCTTCGAGAACCAGTACCTGATCGACGAAGCCAACATGTTCAACGGCTCGATCGACCGGTTCAACTGGAAGCTCGTCGGCAAGCGCGACCTGCTCGTTCCGTACAACGCGTTCGGCATGTACAAGTTCAAGAGCAAGCTGCACGACGTCGCGACCCCGGACGGCATCGCGTCGGCGAACCGCCGCTACGAGATGCATCGCGTATGGGTCGTCGAGGCGACGGTCAAGCCAAGTGCGCGCCACGTCGCGTCGAAGAAGGTGTTCTACCTCGACGAGGACAGCTGGCTCGCACTCGTCGGCGAGGACTACGACGCGCAGGGCAAGCTGTGGAAGGTGCGCGAGAGCTACCCGATTCCGGTATGGGAGCTGGGCGGTGCGTGCGACAACGAGCCGATGGCGCAGTACGACGTGCTGAGCGGGCGCTACGTATTCGATTCGTCGACGATCGGACAGGGCAAGGATATCCGCTGGTACCAGGAGATCAACGATCCGCGCTTCAAGTCCGATTTCTACTCGGCGGAATCGCTGAGATCGGTCAGCGAACGCTGATTGCCGTAGTCAAAAAAAGAAAACAGGCCCGACGTGCGCACGCGCGCGTCGGCATCCGGTCTGGAGATGGGTGGGTGGTGCGATGAAAGCAAGTAATATCGTTAAGAGTACTACGGTGTCGATTGCCATGCTGGGTGCGGCAACGTCGACCGCGTACGGGTACGAGTTCACGCTGGGGGACGGCGCCGTTCAGGGGTCGTGGGTGACCAATCTCACGGCGGGCGGCGGGATCCGGACCAGGAGTCCGAGCTGCTCGCTGACCGGCGATCCGAACGCATACGGCTGCGGTGCGGCTGCCAACACCGATCAGTGGGGTTACGGCGACAACGGCGACCTGAACTACCGCAAGGGGCAGCCGTTCAGCACCTACGTGAGCGCGACCAGCGAACTGCTGCTGAAGATGCCGGGCGAAGGGCTCAAGTTCATGGTGCGCGGCACGGGCATGTACGACTTCCTCGCCGGGAGAACGGCCAGAACGCCGCTGTCGAGCACGGCGGCCGCGCAGGTGGTGTACAACGCTCAGCTGCTCGATCTGTGGGCGCAGAAGGATTTCACGATCGGCGGGCGCAACGCGCACGTGCGGCTCGGCAACCAGGTGATCAACTGGGGCGAGAGCATCTACGCGCAGAGCGGCATCAACGCGACCAACTCGATCGACGTCCAGAAGCTGCTGATCCCGGGTTCGCAGCTCAAGCAGGCGCTGCTGCCGGCGCCGATGCTGAGCCTCGCCGCCGATCTTTCCCACGGCTTCAGCACCGAAGCGTATTACCAGTTCCAGTGGAACGGCAACCGCCTCCCGCCGGTCGGGTCGTACTGGTCGCTGGCGAACGTCATCGGCCGCGGCGCCGAACCGTTCACGATCAACGCGAACAACCCCAACGTCGCTGGCCCGGGCGTCGGCACGATCGCCAATGCGATCGGCGGCGGGGCTGCAGCGGGTAACCAGGACACGCTGAACGCGATCAAGAACGGGCTCGTCAACGGCGCTTTCGCCGGGCCGCCGTTCAACGACCTCGGCATTCCGGTGTCGACGCAGTTGCCCGCGAAATACCGGCCGCAGTTCGGCGTGAAGTTCAATTACTCGCCGCGCTCGTTCGATGCGAACTTCGCGTTCTACTACCTGAACTACACGGACAAGTCGCCGGTGCTGTCGACGCTGTCGAACGGCACCGCGCAATGGTCGTATCTCCAGAACCGGCAACTGTTCGGCGCGAGCGCGAACTTCGGGGTCGGCCCGTGGGCCATCGGTACCGAGCTGTCGTATCGGCCGCGCGATGCGGTCGCGCTGTCGAGCTGCTACGGCGCGGGCGGCCCGACCGACCTCATCACGAACGGCGTGCAAGGCGTCAACTGCCAGCAATGGGCCGACAAGAAGAAGTTCCAGCTGGATGTCAACGGGCTGCTCGCGCTGACGCGCAGCGAGTACCCGTTCCTGAAGCTGATCGCCGCGGATTCCGCCGCGTTGACCTGGGAACTCACGTGGATCTACTACCCGGGCCTCGGTTCGGACGTGACGCGCACCGTGGACGGGCAGCCGGTCACGCAGGTGCCGGCCGCCGGTTACTTCCCCTGGCTGAACCGCAACTCGGGGCTCGGCTATCCGATCACGCAAGGGCAGGGCACGTCGAGTTCGGTGGGCGCGACGGTCGACTTCAACTGGACGTATGACGGCTCGCTGATCCCCGGCTGGCAGGTGACGCCGGGCGTGACGTTCAGCACCGGCCTCTATGGGTACACGCCGACCTTCACCGCGAACTACATGCAGGGTGCGAAGTCGGTGAACGTCTACGTGCTGTTCAACCAGAATCCGCCGACGTGGCAGGCAGGCATCAACTTCGCGGCGTTCTTCGGCGGTCACCAGTCGGTGGGCAATCCGTATGCGGACCGTAATTTCGTCGGTGTGTTTGCTACCCGGAACTTCTGACGCGCGCGCGTCGGGCATCGCCGGAATACATGAAGGGGTAATGCAGTGCTCAATCGTCTGGTCAGCCGCCTTGAAAGGCTATTTTTCGGTCATCGCGCGATCGTGCTCGCGGCGATCGGCCTGTTCACCGTCGTGATGGCCGTGTTCGCGATGCAGCTGCGCATGGATGCCGGCTTCGAGAAGCAGATGCCGATCGGCCACGAGTACATCCGCACGTTCCAGCAGTACCGGAACGACCTGCTAGGCGCGAACCGGATCACCGTCGTCGTGCGCGCGAAGCACGGCTCGATCTGGACGCCGGACGGGCTGACACGGCTGTACAAGGTCACGCAGGCGGTGACCTACCTGCCGAATGTCGACCGGATCGGCGTGCGCTCGCTGTGGACGTCGAATGCGTTCGTCAATGAAATCACCGACGAAGGCTTTCGCGCGGAGCCGATCATTTCCGGCACGATCACGCCGGACCAGCTGACGCCGGAGATCGTCGGGAAGATCCGTCGCGCGACGACGCTGGGCGGCTATGTCGGCACGCTCGTGTCGCACGGCGAGGACAGCGCGATGATCACGGCCGAGCTGAACGAGCGCGACAGTGCGGGCAAGGTGCTCGATTACGTGGCGTTCAATCACTTGCTCGAACAGAAGATCCGCCAGCCGTTCGAGGATGCCGGCTATGAGGTGCAGATCATCGGCTTCGCGAAGCAGATCGGCGACATCGCCGACGGCGCGAAGGCCGTGCTCGGCTTCTGCGCGATCGCGCTGTTGCTGACCGCGCTCGCGGTGTACTGGTATTGCCATTCGCTGCGCTTCACGGTGCTGCTGATCGCGTGCTCGCTGACGTCGCTGGTCTGGCAGTTCGGCACGCTGAAGCTGCTGGGTTTCGGCCTTGACCCGCTCGCGGTGCTGGTGCCGTTCCTGGTGTTCGCGATCGGCGTGTCGCACGGGGTGCAGCAGGTGAACTTCATCGTGCGCGAGATTTCGCACGGGCACAGTTCATACGAGGCGGCGCGCCGCAGCTTCAGCGGGCTGCTGATTCCGGGCGTGCTGGCGCTGATCACCGCATTCGTGTCGTTCATCACCCTGCTGCTGATCCCGATCCCGATGGTGCGTGAGCTGGCAATCACCGCGTCGCTCGGTGTCGCGTACAAGATCGTGACGAACCTGATCCTGCTGCCGGTGGCCGCGTCCTGCTTCAACTTCACGAAGCACTACGCGGACAGCGCGCTCAAGCGCGGCGAACGGCGCTCGGCATGGCTGCGGCCGCTTGCGCGTGTCGCGCAGCCGAAGTATGCGGGGGCGACGGTCGCATTGACGCTGGTCGTGTTCGCGCTGGCCGCGTGGCAAAGCCGCGATCGTGTGATCGGCACGCTGCAGCCGGGTGCGCCGGAACTGCGCGCGGACGCACGCTTCAATCGCGACGCGACGTCCATCGCCGGCAACTACGACATGGGCCTCGATTGGCTGACGGTTGCGATCGAGTCGGCCGGCAAGAGCTGCAACAACCCGGCGGTCGGACTGTACGAGGACGATTTCGCGGCGGCCATGCGCACCGAGCCGGGCGTGGTGTCCGTGCAGTCGTACTCGGGCATGCTGCGCGGCTACAACCAGGGCTACAACGAAGACTATCCGAAGATGAGCGTGGTGCCGATCGACCCGGAGAACTACGGGGCGGTATCGGTCGACGTCGGGCGCGTGAAGGGCTTCATGAAGGCCGACTGCACGATGTCGGCCGTGCACCTGTTCCTGACGGACCACAAGGCGACGACGATCAACCGCATCCTCGACGACGTGAAGCAGTATCGCGCGTCGCATACGTTCCCGGGTATCGCCGTGCGGCTCGCGGCCGGCAACGCGGGCGTGCTGGCGGCGACCAACGAGGAAGTCGCGGGCAGTGAGCTGCCGATGATGCTGTACGTGTACGGCGCGATCCTGATCCTCGTGTTCCTCGCGTACCGCGACTGGCGCGCGATGGTCGCGTGCTGCGCGCCGCTGTCGGTTGCGACCTTCATCGGCTACTGGTTCATGAAGGAGCTGCAGATCGGGCTGACGGTGGCGACGCTGCCTGTGATGGTGCTCGCGGTGGGGATCGGCGTCGACTACGCGTTCTATATCTACAACCGGCTGCAGGTGCATCTCGCCGGCGGCCAGCACATCGTGAAGGCCGTGCAGCACGCGATGCTCGAGGTGGGCGTCGCGACGATCTTCACGGCGATCACGCTCGCGATCGGCGTGGCGACGTGGAGCTTCTCCGCGCTGAAGTTCCAGGCGGACATGGGCAAGCTGCTCGCATTCATGTTCATCGTGAACCTGGTGATGGCGATGACCGCGTTGCCCGCGCTCGCGTCGCTGCTCGAACGCTGGTTCCCCCGCCGCAAGCCGGCCCGCGCGCCGGGTTTGTTCAGTCACTGAAGCTCGTGAACCTGCCGATGGAGATTCGTTCATGGTCAAGACGCTAACTGTTTGCGCCGTACTTTGCATCGCGGCGGGTGCCTTCCCGCGATTTCATGAAACGGGCGCCGGTCGGAGTACGCCGGCTCGTGCGTTCGCGATGGACGCGACACGCACCGGTGTGCGCCACGCCGCAACCGGCGAAACCGGTGTCGCCGCGTCGTCGAACGACGGCGGAGCCGAGCGGCGGACAGCGGCCGCGCTGGGCAACGGCAGGCCGCCGGCCGTGATGCTCGGCGAAGCGAACGCCGGCTGGTCGGCGCTTTTCAACCACTGATGCCCGCACACTACCGGGATTCACCATGATCAAGACGCTCATTTCCTGTATCGCGCTCTGCACGGCCGCGACGGCCTTCGCGCAACCGCAGGACGGAACGGTCGCGGCCTGGGCCGCGAAACCCGCGCACACGTGGGCCGCGCCGACGCACATGATGCTGATGGACGCGACGCGCGCCGGATCGCGGATCGTCGCCGTCGGCGAGCACGGCATCGTGCTGCTGTCCGACGACGACGGCAAGACCTGGCGTCAGGCGCGACGCGTGCCGGTGTCGGCGACGCTGTCGGCCGTGTCGTTCGCGGATGCGAAGCACGGCTGGGCCGTCGGCCAGTGGGGCGCGATTCTCGCGACCGACGACGGCGGCGATACGTGGGTCACGCAGCGGCTCGATACGTCGGTCGACCAGCCGCTGTTCTCGGTGCTGTTCACGAATGCGCAGGACGGCATTGCCGTCGGCCTGTGGTCGCTGATGCTGCAGACCCACGACGGCGGCAAGACGTGGACTCGTACGACCCTGCCGAAGCCGCCCGGCGGTGGCAAGGCTGACCGAAATCTCTATCACGTGTTTGCCGACCCTTCTCATGCGCTCTACGCCGTGTCGGAGCAAGGGATGGTGCTCAAGTCGGCCGACCGCGGCGCGAACTGGAATTACCTGCCGACCGGCGGCAAGGGCACGTTGTGGTCGGGTGTCGCGATGCCCGATGGCCGGATCGTGGTCGGCGGCTTGCTCGGCAGCCTGTACCAGAGCAGCGACGGTGGCGCGAACTGGACGGCCGTCGACAGCCGCACCCGAAGTTCGATCACCGGTCTGATCGATGCGGGCGACGGCCTGGTCGGCGTCGGGCTCGACGGCCTGGTCGGCGTCGGGCTCGACGGCCTGGTATTGAAGCAGCGGGCCGCGTCCGCGACGGTCGAGGTCGCGCAGCGTCCGGACCGTGCGACGCTGACCGCCGCGCTGCCCGGCAAGGGCGGCGCGCCGATTCTTTTCTCGCAGGACGGCGTGTTGACGTCGCCCTGATTGCAACGCGGATGGCGCGGAATGCCTGTTGGCGGAAACGAGCGACGGAGGCACACATGAGCAATTCGCAGGACCAAAATATGAATGAATCGACCGGCAATGCGATGCGGTTCGACGCGGCACAGGCAGACCGCGCGTTGCAGGCCTATCGGCCCATCGGCGGCTGGATCGAGCGGCCGGCCGACATGCAGCCGCAACTCGAAGGCGACGTTCGCGCGGATGTGGTCGTCGTCGGCGGCGGCTTCGCGGGCCTGTCCACCGCGCTTGAACTGACCGCGCGCGGCGCGAGCGTCGTCGTGATCGAGCGCGAGTTCGCTGGCTTCGGTGCGAGCGGCCGCAATGCCGGCTATCTCGTGGGCGGGCAGGGGCTCGAGTACGAGATGTTCGTGAAGCGTGTGGGGCGCGAGCAGGCGAAACGGATCGTCGGCTTCTACGACGAGGGCGTTGCCTATGTCGAGCGCAAGCTCGTCGAGTACGGGATCGACTGCGACTTTCGCGCGACGGGGATCATTCGCGCGGGTGTGCATCCGTCGCAGGAGAAGCGCCTGCGCGAGAACATGGAGATGGGCATTGCGCTCGGTTCTCCCGCGCGGTTTCTCGATGGCGCGGCGCTGCGGGCGCGGGGCATCCCGCCGGCGTTCCTGTTCGGTTGCCACTTTCCCGGCGGCGGCACGCTCGACCCCGGCAAGTATGTGACGGGCTTGCGGCGCGCAGCGCTCGCGGCAGGCGTGAGGCTCTACGAGAACACCGCGCTGCTCGACTTCGACGCCGGCGCGACCGTGCGGGCCCGCACGGCGCGCGGCACCGCAAGCGCGCCGGTCATGGTGCTCGCCACCAATGCGTATACGCCGCAACTCGGCGTGCTGGGCAACAAGGTGATGCCGCTGCGCGTGTCGGCGCTCGAAACCGAACCGCTGTCCGATGCACAACTGGCGATGCTGGGTTGGCCGAACCGCGAGGGAATCGTCACGCCACATCTGACGATGGAGAGCCACCGGCTCACCGCGCGCAATACGCTGGTGACGACGACCAAGCGGCTGGATTACGTCTATGGCTCGCGCACGCCGAACGTTCCGGACGACGCGGCCTATCGCGCGCTGCTGGCGACGCTGCGCGCGCGTTTCCCGCAACTGGGCGACCAGCCGGTGCGTGCATGCTGGAGCGGCTATGTCTCGATCGCCAGCGATGCATTGCCGGTGGTCGGCGCGACCGGCCCGCACGGCAACGTGTTCTACACGGCCGGATGCTCGGGCCACGGCGTCGGCACGCAATCGCTGATCGGGCAGGTGCTGGCTGACCGGATCATCAGCGCGGAGTCGCCGCTGCTCACGGCGCTCACGCACCGCACGCCCTCGATGCCGCCCGAGCCGCTGCGCTGGTGCACGATCAAGGCCGTGCTGGGCGTCGCGAACCTGCTCGACGAACGCGTGAACCGCCGTGCGGCTCGCGGATAGCGCCATGCGACATCGTCACGACGAACCGGACACGATGGCCGAACCCGACGCGCACCATGCTGGCGGGAGGAAGCGTGCGACGAGCGCCGCTTCGTCAGGCAGCCATCCCGACGGCTTGCGGGCGCAGGGGCTGCGCACGCGCAACACGATCGTTCGCGTCGCGCGGGAGCTGCTGCTGGAAGGCGGCCCGCTGACCTTCTCGCAGCGCGCGGTCGCCGCCGGTGCCGGTATCAGCGTGAGCAACCTGCAGTATTACTTCCCGACCCGGCTGGCCGTGCTGCGGGCCGTGATCGAGCCGGCCATCGATGCATACCTGGGCGAACTGACGCGCGTGCTCGACAGCGATGCGTCGCCGGACGACGTACTCGAACGCGTGCTGGCGCGCTCGCTGAGCGATGCGAAGGATGCGCAATACGGCGCGCTGTTCAGGCATTTCCTGTCGTTCGCCGCCATCGATCCCGAATGCCTCAAGCTGTTCGACGGATGGTACGACACGCTGACGCGCGAGATCGCGAAGCTGTTGCGTACCGTCAATCCGGCGTTCGACACGGCCGACAGCCTGCACGTCGCCACGCTGCTGATTGCGACTGCCGACGGCCTGACGTTGCAATCCGGGTCGGCGCGATTTACGCAGGAACTCGATGCCATGTTCATGGAGACGGTCCGTTGCCTCGTCTACGAAAATCGACCTTGAGGTCGCGCCGTACGGTGACCGTGTGTGGCGGGTAGTCGTCTCCGGTCACGGCGGAGTTGCGCGATGTCGTGCCGGATGCGCCGGGCCGGAACTGCACGACAGCGGCAGGGCGCCTTGAGCCGACCGCAACGTCTCGTTACGCGCCAATGACCGTTTGCATACGTCATCCGCATGTGAAGAACGGCCCCGACGCATGCGCCGCGATCAATCCGGATCGTTGGCGATCCAGTGCAGCACCTCCAGCGCGGCCGCGACGTGCAGGCGCTGCTGCGCGAGCGGGCGGGGCAGCAGCGCCTCGGCGCGCTCGAGCCGGCGCAGCAGCGTGTTGCGGTGAACATGGGTTTTCTCGGCCGCGTCGGTCACGCTGCAGCCTTCCGCGAGAAACGCGCGCAGCGCGGCGCGCAGCGACTTGTCGGCGGTGGCCAGCTCGCCCAGGGTATTGGTGACGAACTGTTGTACGGACTCCATGTGATTGGTCATCAGCGCGATCAGGCTCATGCTGTCCGCATGCACCACGCCGACGCCGGCGTGCAGCCTGCCGAGCAGCCGCTGCGTCGCCAGTGCGTCCAGGTGGCCGTGCCGGAATCCTTCCATGCCGCTGCCGGCGGTCGCGACGGCCATGTGCACACCGGGCAGCGCGTTGATCGCGCGCTGCAACCAGGGCATGTCGAGCGGTTTGCCGTCGTGATACGTCCAGACCCACAATGTCGCCGTATTCGCGACGACGACCAGCGCATTGCGCGTGCCCGCGCATTGGGCCAGCGCATCGGCTGCCCGCTCCAGCAAACCCAGTTCGATATCCGCTTCCTCGCTCCAGACGATCGCGGCGTGGTGGCGCTGCTCCAGCGTATAGCCCAGACGCCGGCTGGCCTCTTGCGCGCCGATGGCCGTACCTTCGACGATCTGCGTGACCAGTTCGCGACGGTCGGCGTGCGTGCCGCGCAGTCGCGCTTCGCGCTCGGCGCGCATGAACTCCGCCATGCCGACCATGTTGGTGTCGATGAACGTCGCGATCGAACGTGACGACACGGCGAGGAATTCGCGCAGTTCTTCCGGGTCCTGGGTCAACGTAAACGCGAGCTCCATCCAGCGTTGCCACACGACGCTCTGCGACGAACGGGCCGCGACGAACACGAGGTCGGTCAGGCCGCGCCGCACCAGTTCCTGCGCACTGCTCAGCATGTCGGCGGACAGGAAGCGGGAAACCGGCGCGCAAGGGTTTTCAAGGTTGGAGGTTGCCCAGTGAATCAGCCCGTTGCGGTTGATCCGCCGCACGGCCGCCGCGAGCACGGGGTCGCTCATCGTCGTGCTGGCCGCCACGTTCTCCTTGTCGAGTTCCTGCAGCCATTCCGTCTGCACATTCAGCGCGATCTCGGCACCCTGGCGCATCAATTCCCGGATGCGAGGCGACGGCATCGGCCATGGCGGCGGGGTCATGGGGGGGAGGTTCTGGGACATGGCAGGCGAGACGCAAATGAAGAGGTGCAAGTTGCACTAATTGTAGTCGCGTACTGTGCGTTCGACACCTTGTTTGGTGCGGTTCGGTTGATAACAATAACGACACATCGCGCATTTCGACGCAATCAGGAGACACGCCGTGACCGTACACCCTCTTCCGTCCACCGAGCATGTAGATGTGCTCATCGTTGGCGCCGGCCTTTCCGGGATCGGCGTTGCCCGTCAACTCGAGACGGACCGTCCCGGCACGTCGTACCTCATTCTGGAAACACGTGCCACGACCGGCGGCACGTGGGACCTGTTCCGTTATCCGGGCATCCGCTCCGATTCGGACATGCACACCTACGGTTACGGTTTCAAGCCTTGGGCCCACAAGAAGGCGATCGCCGGTGCGGATTCGATCCTTGCTTACCTGAGAGAGACCGCGACCGAATACGGGATCGATCGTCACATCCGCGTGAATCACAAGGTGATCCAGGCAAGCTGGTCGAGTGCGCAGGCGCTGTGGAGCGTCGAAGTCGAGCGCCTCGATACGGGCGAACGCAAGACGATCCTGGCCAGGTGGTTCTTCAGCGCCGCGGGGTTCTATCGACACGACGAAGGCTACACGCCGAAGCTCGACGGGATCGAGAATTTCGGCGGGACGGTGGTTCACCCGCAGCACTGGCCGGAAGATCTCGACTACGGCGGCAAGCGCGTGGTGGTAATCGGCAGCGGCGCGACCGCCGTCACGCTGTTGCCGGCCATGGCCGGCAAGGCCGGGCACGTCACGATGCTGCAGCGCACGCCGACCTACGTGGTGAGCCTGCCGTCCGAAGACCTCATTGCCAATACGCTGCGCAGGATCATGCCGCACAAGTGGGCCTATGCGATCGTGCGTCGGAAGAATGTCGCGATTTCCCGCTTCATCTGGCGCTTCTGCCGGTCGCGTCCGCAGGCGGCGCGGCGCCTGATACGCTACCTGAACAAGCGCCAGTTGCCGAAGGACTATCCGGTCGACGTCCATTTCAACCCGCCGTACAACCCGTGGGACCAGCGCCTGTGCGTGGTGCCGGACGGCGATCTCTTCAAGTCGATCCGCGATGGCCGCGCGTCGGTCGTGACGGACCGCATCAGGACCTTCACGGAAACGGGCATCGTGCTGGAATCCGGGCAGACCTTGCCCGCCGATATCATCGTCACGGCGACGGGGCTCAACGTCAGGTTCTTCGGCGGAATCAAGCTGGTGGTCGACGGCGAGCCGGTCGATCTCCACAGCAGGGTGGCATTCAAGGGCATGATGCTCAGCGGCGTGCCGAACTTCGGGTTCTCGATCGGCTATACGAATTCGTCGTGGACGATGAAGGTCGGGCTGCTGGCCGAACACTTCTGTCGTTTGCTGACGCATATGGAACGCGGCGGTTACGCGGTCTGCATGCCTGAATTGCCGGCCGCCGACATGCCGACGCGCCCGCTGCTCGATTTCGGTGCCGGCTACATCAAGCGCGCGATCGACGGCCTGCCGCGCCAGGGCCCGGGCACGCCGTGGATCATGTCGATGGACTATCACGTCGACGTCAGGATCTTGCGGCATGGCCCGGTCGAGGATCCGAACCTGCGTTTCGGGCATGCGCCGGCAGCAGGCGGCACGGATCGCGTCGAGGCCCGTCGGGCCGTCGGAGCCTGATCATGACGATCCACGCCATGGAAGCAATCCAGGACGCGTTCTGCGACCTGCCGGGCGGGGTGCGCCTCTGCTATCGCACCTACGGGCCCGACGACGGCGAGCCGTTGCTGCTGATCGCGGGCATGACGCTGCAATTGACCTTCTGGCCGCCCGCGCTGATCGGCGCGCTGATTCAATGCGGCTATCGCGTGATCGTGTTCGACAATCGCGATGTCGGGCGCTCGTCGCGCATCGCGCGGCCGGGGCCGAGCGTGCTCCGGCAATTCCTGCGCGTGCCCGTCAAGGACGGCTACGACCTGGAAGACATGGCGCAGGACACGATCGGCCTGCTCGACAGCCTGAAGGTGGCGCGCGCGCATGTCGTCGGCATGTCGATGGGCGGCATGATCGGCCAGGTGCTCGCCGCTCGCCATCCGCAACGCGTGCTGTCGCTGACCTCCATCATCTCCACGACCGGTGCGCGCAACGTCGGCCAGCCGGCCATGTCCAGCATGCTGATGCTGACTGCGCCGCCGCCGCGCACACGTGAAGCGGCGGTGGAGCAGTACAGCCGCATCATGGCCCACATCGGCACGCAGACGTATCCCGCGGACGACGCCGCGCGGCGCGCGTACGCGGCCCAGGCGTGGGACCGTGGCCAGCAGGCGCGCGACCACGAGAGCACGACCCGCCAGATCGGCGCGATCATCAAGTCAGGAGACCGAACCGAGGAAATCCGGCGAATCCGGGCGCCGACGCTGGTCGTGCACGGCGATCGCGACCTGCTGGTCGCGCCGAGCGGAGGGGTCGCGACCGCTGCCGCGATCCCGGGTGCCGACATGGTGACGGTGCGCGGCATGGGGCACGACATTCCCGATGGCGTCGTGCCGCTGCTGACGAGCCTGATCGACGGCCATATCCGGCACCGTGCAACACGCGCTGCCGCGGAACCCGAGCGTGTCGGCAGGCACATTGCGTGAGCCGGTTCGCGCGCGGCACGCGACAAGAGGAGACGGCGCGGCGCTCGCGCAATCGCCGGCAAACGAACTGCCCGAAGGCAGCGTGAAAACCAGGAACATCTTGCAAGACGCTTGTCGTGATGCGACGCGATCGCACGATCGACAAGCCGGAGGAGACACCATGCATCAAGGTTACCCGACCGACCTTGCGGCCCGCTTCGAGCGCCAGCGCCGCGCCTTCGCGCTGGAGCCGAACCCGGCGCTGGCTACCCGGCTGGCGCGCCTCGAACGGCTGGCTGCGTGGCTCGATGCGCACGAGCACGACATCGTGCGCGCCATCGACACCGATTTTCAGGGTCGCTCCGCTCACGAGACGCGGCTCGCGGAGGTGTTCATCGTGCGCGCCGGCATCGGGCACGCGCGCCGGCACCTGAAGCACTGGATGCGGGCGCGCCGTGTGCCGACCGCGCTGCATTTCCGGCCCGGCTACAACCGGCTCATCCCGCAGCCGCTGGGCGTGACGGGCATCATCTCGCCGTGGAACTACCCGCTGCAGCTTTCGCTCGGGCCGGCACTCGCGGCGCTTGCCGCCGGCAATCGCGTCCTGATCAAGCCGTCCGAGCTCACGCCCGCGCTGTCCGACCTGCTCGTGTCGATGGCGCGCGAGACCTTCGCGCCGGACGAACTGGACGTCGTGGTGGGCGACGTCGAACTCGGCAAGGCGTTCGCGAGCCTGCCGTTCGATCCCCTGTTCTTCACCGGGTCGACCCAGGTGGGGCGTGTCGTCGCTCAAGCCTCCGCGGCCAACCTGACGCCCGTGACGCTCGAGCTCGGCGGCAAATCGCCGGCCATCCTCGATGCATCGTGCAACGTCGCGGTGGCCGCGCAGCGCATCGCGTTCGGCAAGCTGCTGAACGCGGGCCAGACCTGCGTCGCGCCCGATTACCTGCTCGTGCCCGCCGGCACGGCCGACAGCGTCGCGTCGCAGTTGGCGCGCGCCGTCGCGCGCCTGTATCCGACACTGGCCGGCAATCCCGACTACACGGCGATCATCAGCGAACGCCACCGCGCGCGCCTCGCCGACATGGTCGATGAAGCGCGTCGCGCGGGCGCGCGCATCCTCGAAGTCAACCCGGCCGGCGAATCGTTCGTCACGTCGTCGCGCAAGTTCGCGCCGATGATCGTGGTCGGCGCGCCGGCCGACACGCGGCTGATGAACGAAGAGATCTTCGGCCCCATCCTGCCGATCGTCGAATACGCGAACCTGGACGATGCACTCGCCTACATTCAGGGCCGCGCGCGCCCGCTCGCGTTGTACTGGTTCGGCGAAGACGCGTTGCGCCGCGATCGCGTGCTGCGCGAGACGGTGTCCGGCGGCGTCACGATCAACGACTGCTTGTGGCACCTGGTACAGGAGAACCAGCCGTTCGGCGGCGTCGGGCAGAGCGGCATGGGCGCCTATCACGGGCAGTGGGGTTTCGACACCTTCAGCAAACTGAAGCCGGTGTTTCATCAGGCCCGCTGGAACGGCGCCGTGCTGTTCCATCCGCCGTACGGCCGCGTCTTCGATCTGCTGCTGCGCACGCTGTCGCGACTCGCGTGACTTCCGAATCCTGTATCGAGAGAAATGCCATGAATCATCAGTTCGACTACATCGTCGTGGGCGGCGGATCGGGCGGCAGCGTGGTAGCAGGGCGCCTGACCGAAGACCCGAACACCACCGTCTGCCTGCTGGAAGCGGGCGGCGGTGGCGACGGCATGGAAATCAACATCCCGGCGGGCATGGTCGCCATGCTGCCGACCCGCCTCAACAACTGGGCGTTCCACACGATGCCGCAGCGCGGCCTCGGCGGGCGTGTCGGCTATCAGCCGCGCGGCAAGGCGTTGGGCGGCTCGTCGGCGATCAACGCGATGGTCTACATTCGCGGCCACCGCACCGACTACGACACGTGGGCCGCGCTCGGCAATCCCGGCTGGTCTTACGACGAAGTGCTGCCGTACTTTCGCCTGAGCGAGCACAACGAGCGCATCAACGACGCATGGCACGGCCAGGACGGCCCGCTGTGGGTCAGCGACCTGCGCTCCGACAACCCGTTCCAGGCACGCTTCCTGACGGCGGCCCGCCAAGCCGGCCTGCCGCTGACGGACGATTTCAACGGCGCGCAGCAGGAAGGCGTCGGCATCTACCAGGTCACGCAGAAGCAGGGCGAACGGTGGAGCGCGGCGCGCGGCTATCTGTTTCCGCACCTCGGCAAACGCGCGAATCTCGCCGTCGAAACGCACGCGCAGGTACGGCGCATCCTGTTCGAGGGGAAGCGCGCGGTGGGCGTGGAAGTGCTGCAGAAAGGCACGCTGAAGACCTTCCGTGCACGGCGCGAGGTGGTGCTGGCCGCGGGCGCGCTGCAGACGCCGCAACTGCTGATGCTGTCCGGTATCGGCCCGAAGGGCGAGCTCGCGCGCGTCGGCATCGACACGCTGCACCATCTGCCCGGCGTGGGCCGCAACCTGCAGGACCACCCCGACTTCATCTTCAGCTACCGCACGCGCAGCCTCGATACGATGGGCATCTCGGTGGGCGGCAGCGCACGGATGCTGCGCGAGATCCTGCGTTTTCGCCGTGAGCGGCGCGGCATGCTGACGTCGAATTTCGCCGAAGGCGGCGCGTTCCTGAAGACGCAACCCGGCCTCGACGCACCCGACATCCAGCTGCATTTCCTGGTGGCGCTGGTCGACGACCACGCGCGGCGCATGCACCTGGGCCACGGGCTGTCCTGCCACGTATGCCTGCTGCGCCCGCGCAGTCGCGGCTCGGTCACGCTGCTCAGCCGCGACCCGGCCGACGCGCCGCTGATCGATCCCGCTTTCCTCGACGATCCGCGCGACCTGGAGGACATGGTGGCGGGCTTCAAGATCACACGCGGCCTGATGAACGCGCCCGCGCTCGCGGAGTGGATCACGCGGGACATGTTCACGCGCGACGTGCACAGCGACGACGAGATCCGCGCCGTGCTGCGCAAGCGCGCGGATACCGTCTATCACCCGGTGGGCACCTGCCGCATGGGGTAGGACGCGATGGCCGTGGTCGATCCGCAGTTGCGCGTGCATGGCCTCGACGGGCTGCGCATCGTCGATGCATCGGTGATGCCGACCCTGATCGGCGGCAACACCAATGCGCCCACCATCATGATCGCGGAGAAAGCGGTCGACATGATGCGCGGCGTCAGCCGGGTGGCATCCGCGGCGCATGCGACGGCGGCGCCGGCGGAAACGCACCGGTTCACGACGTCGGGCATCGATACCGACCGATAGGGGGGGCCGTCCGATTACCGTTGGTGCCGGACGTTCACCAAGCCAAACGAATGCGTGCATGCAGTGTCGGGACGGCCGGTCCCGCCGCTGCCATTTTTCACCCGCAGTTTTGACGAAGAGTTGCCGAACCATGTCAGCCATCCGATCGCCATTCTGGCCCGCGCACCTGGCCACGCGTCAGGTGCCGCCCGCGACCAACCTGTTCCGTCACGTGGAGGCCGCGGCGGCGCGCCATCCCGACAAGCCGTTCATCCTGTTCTACGACACGCCGGTATCGTTCGCGCGCTTCCAGCGCGAAGCCGAGCACGTGGCGGGTTTCCTGCAGCAGCGTTGCGGGGTGAAGGCGGGCGACCGCGTGCTCCTGGACATGCAGAACAGCCCGCAATGGATGATTGCGTACTACGGCATCCTGCGCGCGAACGCGGTGGTCGTGCCGGTCAACCCGATGAACATGACCGACGAACTCGCGCATTACATCGAGGACAGCGGCGCGAGCACGGTGTTCGTCGCGCAGGACCTGTATCCGCGCGTCGCGCCGCTCGTGGGCGGCGCGGGCGGCCTCGCGAACGTCGTCGTCGCGACGTATGGCGACTACGTGGCGCAACCTTCGGCCGTCGCGGTGCCCGATTTCGTGTCCGCGCCGCGTCACGTCGACGGGCCCGGCGTGGTGCACTGGCGCGATGCGCTCGCCGCGCAGCTGGCGCCGGGCGAACTGACGGCGGGCCCTGACGACATCTGCCTGATGCCGTACACGTCCGGCACGACGGGCAAGCCGAAAGGCTGCGTGCACACGCATCGTAGTGTCATGTGCACGGCGGCCGGCTTCGTCGACTGGTTCGACGATCCCGAGGACGCGATCCACCTCGCGGTGCTGCCGCTGTTCCATGTCACCGGCATGCAGGGCGGGATGAACGGCCCGCTGTACCGCGGGTCGACGGTGGTCGTGCTGCCGCGCTGGGATCGCGATGCCGCGGGCCTGGCGATCGGCCGCCACCGCGTATCCGTGTGGCAGTCGATCTCGACGATGATGGTGGACTTCCTGTCGAACCCGAACCTGCACGAATACGACCTGTCGAGCCTGCGTTCGGCGCGCGGCGGCGGCGCGGCGATGCCGGAAGCGATCGCCCGTAAGCTCAGGGAAACGGTCGGGCTCGACTACGTCGAAGGCTATGGGATGTCGGAAACGATCGCCGCGACGCACATCAATCCGCCGGCGCATCCCAAGCCGCAGTGCCTCGGCATTCCGGTGTTCGACGTCGATGCGCGAATCGTCGATCCGGTCACGTTCGAGCCCGTGCCGCAAGGCGAGGTGGGCGAGATCGTCATGCATGCGCCGCAACTGATGCAAGGGTACTGGCGCAATCCGGAAGCAACGCGGCAGGCGTTCGTCGAGATCGACGGCAAGCGCTTCCTGCGCACCGGCGATCTCGGCCGCATCGATGCGGACGGCTACTTCTTCATGGCCGACCGGCTGAAGCGGATGATCAACGCATCGGGCTACAAGGTCTGGCCGGCCGAAGTCGAGACGACGATGTACCGCCATCCGGCGATCAAGGAAGTGTGCGTGATCGGCACGCGCAGCGCGCATCGCGGCGAGACCGTCAAGGCCTTCGTCGTGCTCGATCCGGCGTACCCCGGCGGCGTGACGCCCGACGACGTGGTCGCATGGGCGCGCGATCATATGGCGTCCTACAAGGTTCCGCGCATCGTCGAATTCGTCGAGTCGCTGCCGAAATCCGGGTCCGGAAAGATCATGTGGCGGGAATTGCAGGAAAGGGAAGAGGCGGCGGCCGCCGCAGCTCGAGGAAACGCAGTGGCGTGACGTAGGCGCGATGCGTGACGCATCTCGCTGGATGAAGCAGCCACGAGGGAATGCCCTCGTGTTTCATGTCGATTTCATGTTTGTCATATCGACCTATCGTTGTTGTCATGAACTACCGATCGAGCGGCCCGGTTTCCGGCGTCGCGCGCTCGGGCCTGTCAACGTCAATCGAATGGTTCTCCATGCGGGAACCGGGCGTGGTGTGCGGAGAAAGAGAATGAGGAACGATTCATACAAGGTCATGCGCTTCACGGCATGGAGCGCGATCGTCGGCGGCCTGCTGGCCTACGCGAACGTCGGGCTGGTGTCGGCGGTGGCCGGCCCGGATACCGGCATGTTGCTGCACGGCGCGACGATGCTGAGCCTGCCGTCCGATACGCGCGACCTGTTTCGCCTGTCGATGCTGGCCGACGTGTTCGGGTTCTATCTCGCGGTTCTCGTGATCGGCGGGTACTTCCTGCATACCTTCAAGGATGAACTCGGCGCGCTCGGCTACATGATCGCGTTCGCTATCGGGGCGTATGCGGTGCTCGGCGTCACCGGCGCGGCATTGCAGCTGTCGGTGCTCGATCCGCTGGCGCGGATGTATGCGGGCGGAGACGACGCAACGAGGGCCGCCGCGGCCGCGGCGTGGGCGACCGTCGCCAACGGCACGCAAAGCGGGGTGTGGTGGGCCGAAGGCCCGCTGGTGTTCTTCTGGGCACCGATCGCCGCCAACCGGTTGAAACAGGCCGGATGGCACGGGTCGTTCCTGCTGAAGATCGTCGCGTGGTTCTTCGCGATCATCTTCGTGTCCGGATTCTTTCCTGAATACGAAGCCGTGACGGGGGCGAGCGAGGTCGTCGTCGTCCTCGTGCTGCCGTTGTGGATGCTGTGGTTCGGCGTGCAGTTGCTGCGGCGAGCGGGCCGGCACGTGAAAGCGGGGGCGATGGCCGCCGGCTGACGAATCGACAGCGAGGCCCGGGGCTCCCATAACCGGCTCCCTTCTCGCGTTCCCATGGACGGCTCCCATGTGCGATACCGAACGCGGGAATCGCACCCGCGTGAATGCGGCGGCCGTCGAAGCCGGTCTACTCGACCGCGACGCAGGCCGCTGCGCCGCACCACGCCGCCGCCCGCAGGTGGCGATCGCGGTCGGCCAGCCAGTCCTTGCGTTCGCCGCGCCAGCCCACCGCATGGATCTTGTCCATCTGGCGCGCGGCAACGGTGGCCGCGCAGGCCAGGCCGGGGAGCGGGATGTCGAGCAGGCGCCAGCGGCCCGCATGCGGCGTATCGACCTCGCGGAAGGGCCCCGCAAACGGCGCCAGCGACGCGAGCGTCGCACCGTGTCCGCTTCCGCATGCGTTCGAGAGGCTGTCCAGCCGAAGCTGGTCGCGCGATGCCGGACCGGCGGGCGTGCCGGCTTGCGCCATGCCCAGCCCGATCGGGCCACGGGCGATCGCGATCACGATCCAGATACCGGCGTGGCCGACCACGATGTCGAGCCCGTCCAGCGAGTCGCAGCCCGCGATCGCGATATGGTCGGCCTCGCGCTCGATCAGCGTGAGTTCGTCGGCGGCGCGGCCGGCCAGCGTCCCCAGGATCGCGCGCAGCGCCGACCGGCCGATCGCGAAGCGGCGGCCGTGCGCGCGGTTCGGATGCATCCTGGCACGCCGCAGTTCCGTCTTCGACAGGCAGAGATGGCCTTGCTCGCTGGTGACGAGCTGCCATTCGCCGCGCAGTCGCCACAACAGGATCTCGCCCGGATCGGGAAGCCGCGTTGGACATGACGCCAGCGTGTGCGAGCCGGTGATCGTCAGGGCGGGATAGCGCATGCGGGCCCCCGTGTCGGTGGCGGATGCGACGTGGCCCGGCGTGCCGGCCCCGTCATGCCTGTTGTCCGGTTTGCAGCGCGTCGTTGCCCGGATGCTGCCGCGTGAGCCGGGCGGCGAGCGAGACGGCCTGCCCGAACGACGCCACCGCGTGATGAGGAATCCCGAAGGCCTTGACGGCGACCTCGCCCTGCGCGGCCACTTCCGCGCGCCGGTCAGGATCGGGTTCGACGCTGACGAGCGCCTTGCAGACGGCGCCCAGCTTGACCTTGTTCTGCTTGAGCCAGACCGCGCGATGCTTGCGGTCGTCGTGGCTTTCGTCGGTATCGAGTTCGACGTAGACGATCACGAACGGCTCGCCGTGGCGCATCAGCGTGTCGATCTCGCCTTCCCAGCGCGGTGCGTAGCCCGGTGTCGCGTGTTCGGGGCGAAACACGCAGACCGGAAAGAGATGGATGTCGTGCAGCGCGAAATCATTCGGATTGAGAGCGGACATCGAGGGTTCTCCGTTGGATGAGCGACGCCGGAGCGTCGGGTGGCCGTGCGTGGGCATTCAATGTGCGCTCGCTTGCGCCGCGCTGGCCTGCGCGACCGGCGGCGCATCGCGCCAGCCGACGCCGAGCGACTTGTAGAGCGCGATCGCGCCCTGCACCTGGGCGAGCCGGCTGAGTGCGAGCGCATCGCGGGCGCGATACGTCGCGCGTTGCGCCGTGAGCACCGACAGGTATTCGCCGAGGCCGTTGCGATACAGCCGCGTCGCGCGCGACTGCGCGTCTTGGCTGCTGTCGACCGCCGCGGCGAGCATGGCTTGTTGGTCGCGCGCGGCGCCGATCGCCACCAGCGCGTCCTCGACGTCGCGAAACGCGCGGCGGATGCGCTGCTCGTATGCGAGCCGGGCGGCCTCGGCGGCCGCGCGCGCGGCGTCGACGCCGGCTTTTGCGCGGCCGCCGTCGTACAGCGTCTGAGTGCCGTCGAGCGCGACCGACCATGCGACGCTCGCGCCCGAGAACAGGTCCTGCACGAGGCTCGCCGTCGTGCCGAGGCTCAGCGGAATCGCGAAATGCGGAAACTGCTCGGCGCGCGCGACGCCGATCTGAGCGGTCGCGGCGGCCAGCCGCCGTTCGGCGGCGCGAATGTCGGGGCGCTCGCGGATCACGTCCGACGGCAGCGTGACGGGCAGCGCGGGCGCGACCGGCAGGGTCGCGCCGGGCGCGCTCAGCGTGTCGCGCAGCGTTTCCGGAAAACCGCCGACGAGCACGCCGATCGCGTGGGCGAGCCGCGCGACGTCCTGCTGCAGCGGCGGCACTGCCGCCTGCGCGAGCTGCAGTTCGGCACGCGCCTGCGCGACCGCGAACGACGTGCCGAGGCCGCGCCGGTTCGAGCGCTCGGTCAGCTGCCGCGTGGCGTCGAGGCTCGCGACGTTGTCCGTTGCGATCCGCAGCCGCTCCTGGGTCGCGCGCAGTTCCGCGTAATCGGATGCAAGCTCGGCCAGCAGGCTCACGAGGATCGCGTGGCGATCGTCGTCGAGCGCGTCGATCTGCGCATCGGCCGATTCGACCGCGCGCCGCGTGCCGCCGAACAGGTCGAGTTCCCACGACGCATCGAAGCCGAGCCGGTAGGTGCGCGACTGGCCGATCCCGGGCGGCCATTCGAGCGCCCGCGACGAGCGCAGCGCATCGGCGTTCCCGCCCGCGGTGACGGTCGGGCCGAGGCGGCTCGCGATCTGGTCGCGTTCGGCGCGCGCCTGCATCAAGCGCTGGCGCGCGATCGCGAGATCCTGGTTGTGCGCGATCGCCTGCTCGACCAGCGCATCGAGCTGCGCATCGCCGAACGCGCGCCACCAGTCCTGCAACTGCGCGGGGTCGGCCGTCACCGTGTCGCGCGGCGCGATCCAGCCGGGCGGGTGCGCGGGCTGCGGCGCCACGTAATCGGGGCCGACCGTCGTGCATGCGGCGAGCGCGCACGCGCAGGCCGCGACGAAGGTGCGTACGCGGCACGTCGCGCGCACCGGAGGGAACGGGCATCGCATCGTCGCCTCCGTCACATCCACGCGTGCAGCCACGACGCGAGCCGGCCGCGCGGCGTGCGCTCGCGCCCGCGTTCGCCGACTTCGACGCTGCACGTCATGCCGGCCGCCAGCAGCACGCCGGCCGGCACCCGGTCGATCTCGATGCGCACCGGAATGCGCTGCGCGAGCCGCACCCAGCTGAAGGTCGGGTTGACGGCCGGCAGGCCGAGTTCGTCGAGCGTGCCGTTTTCGTCGGCGATGCCGCGGCCGATGCTCGTCACGTGCCCGCTCAGCAGCGGATCGAAGCCCATCAGCCGGATCGTCGCGGGTGCGCCCGTCGCGACGCGGCGCAGCTTGGTCTCCTCGAAATAGCCGGTGATCCAGAAGCTGTGCGCGTCGAGTACCGAGATGCCGGGCTTGCCTTCGACCGCGTAGTCGCCGTGACGCAGGCGCAGCTGCGTCACGTAACCGTCGACCGGCGAGCGCAGCGTCGTGCGTTCGAGGTCGAGCTTCGCGACGTCGAGCGCGGCCAGCGCCTTGCGGTACTCGGCCTGCGCGATCGCCACCGCGCGGCTCGAGCGCTGGATGTCCTCCCGCGGCACGAGATCGTCGAGGCCGGTGCGCCGCTGCGCTTCGTCGCGCTTCTGGCGCATCGACTCGGCGGTCGCGGCGACCTGCGCCTCGGCCTGTTCCACCGCCAGCGCGAAGCGCTGCGGATCGATCCGGTACAGCACGTCGCCTTTCGCGACGCGCTGGTTGTCGACCACCGCGACTTCGACGACGGTGCCCGACACTTCGGGCGCGACTCGCACGACGTGCGCGCTGACACGCGCATCGCGCGTCCACGGCGCGAGGACGTATGCGTGCCAGAGGGCGGCGACCAGCGCGATCGCCACGGCCACGGTGGCGAGCGTCAGCAGGGAGCGGGTGAGGGGTTTGAGCGACATGACGCGATACGTTCCGACGGGAGGCTAGAAATAGAGGATCAGCGTGGCGACCAGCACGAGCGAAATCGCGAACTCGAACAGCGCCGGATGCCACACGCGGCGCAGCACGCCGAGCCGCGCGAGCAGCGCGCGCACGGCCAGGTAGAGCGGCACGGTCGCGCACGCATAGACGAAAAAGGGCGGCAGGTAGATACCGGCCAGCGGGAATTCACTGAGCATCGCGGGCGCGCTCCGGAACGGCGGTGAAATAGGCGGCGTACGTGTGCAGCAGCACGTGGACGTCGGCGAACGCGGCCATCAGCCACTTCAGTTCGGTGTTGCCCGGCTGCGCGGCGGCGAGACCGGCCAGCGCGTGCGCGGCGCGCCGTGCATGCCGGGCCGCGCGCGGCGGGGCGGCCGCGTGCCGCGCGAGGCCCGCGAGCCCCGCACGCACGCATCGCCGCGCGGGGTCGGGCAGGCCATCGCGCGCGGCGCCGCGGCGGATCCGCAGCAGCTCCTTGCCGACGTGCAGCGCCGCGAGCGCCTCGATGCTCGCCTGCGTCATCGCGGCCGGCTGGCCGGCGAGCAGCGCGCCGAGCTGCGCGATGCGGTGCTGCTGACGCTGCTGCCAGCCCGCCGCCGTGACGCGCCGGCCGGCCACGAGCGCGAGCGTGTCGTCGCGGATCGTGCGGCGCAGCCGCGTGGCGTCGGTGGCCAGGTTGCCCGGCAGGATCAACCGGAACGTGAGCAGCGTGAGGAACGTGGCGAGCACCCACGCGACCGACTGGTTCAGGAACAGCGCGACGTCGGGGCGGAACGGATTGGTCGCGCCGGTCAGCGTGTTGAACGCGACGAGATAGGCGAGCCCCGCGAGCGCGGTCTTCGGCGCGCTCGTCGCGTAGATGCCGGGCATCCAGAACAGCCCGAGCGCGACGACGAGCAGCGGAAAGCCTTCGATGCGCGGCAGGATGCCGAACGCGCACACGAACGCGGCCGGCACGGCGAGCACCGTGCCCTTGATGAATGCCTGCGCGCCGGCGGCCGGGTTGCCGGCGGTCGCGAGCAGCGCGCAGTACGGCGCGACGACGAGCAGCATCATGTCGCCCTGGTTCCAGCCGGTCGCGAGCCAGAATGCGCCCGAGATCACGATCGCGCATGCGGCGCGCACGCCGTTGCGCAGGGCCGCGCCGGTGTCGCGGTGAAAGCGCACCCTCGCGGGCCGGTAGCCTGGGCGCGAGCGCTGCAGTTCGACGAGCCCGTCGAGCGCCGCGCGGTAGTCGTCGATCTGCTCGATCAGCCGCTCGCCGGCGATCAGCAACGCCGCCTCGTCGCGCGGATCGCTGAGCGCGATGCCGTCGAGCGCGTCGCGCAGGCGTTCGCGCGCATCGCCGAGCAGCGCTCGTGCGTGCGTCGCGCCGCCGGGGCCGTC